>JAEEGG010003293.1_pt1 | contig 40353 bp, 23 predicted proteins | sample 9134161 | NCBI WGS metagenome assembly JAEEGG01 (sample SAMN16246543, study PRJNA631951) | gut metagenome | biome: gut microbiome; feature: rumen; material: CR-attached | host: Bos | place: Iran: Karaj | collected 2018-10 | reverse complement strand
TTCGACGTCGCCATCTTCCAACGACCCAAACATCTTGTTGTCATGGTAAGCCCAAACACCTGCATAAAAGTCAGCCTGTAACTCCAGACGCACACTGGTCTGGTTGTATCCAGCGGTGTTTTTGCCGTATTGAGCCATCTTGTTGTGAGCGGCATTGAGGGTGCCTAACAAATACTGCACATGGTGTCCCACCTCATGCGCGATCACGTATGCGTAAGCGAAGTCACCGTCAGCGCCAATCTGTCTCTTCATGCTCTTGAAAAACTCCAGGTCAAGATACACGGTCTGGTCCGCCGAGCAATAGAATGGCCCGCTGTCGGAAGTGGCGTTGCCACACCCTGAGCTCACCGCATCTGAGAAAATCACCATCTTGGGAGGCTGATAAGTGCGACCCATCTTACGGAACTCCTGTGTCCACACATCCTCAGTGCCGGCAAGGATGCGTTTGCAGAACTGCATCAGCTCGACATCCACCTCGCTGTAGTCCTCCGTCTGGGTGTACTCAGTCTGTTGTCCTTGCTGCATCTGAACCACTTGACTTGGATCACCGCCCAGTAAGCTGATTAATAGATAAATAATGATACCACCGAGGCCAATGCCACCGGCTGCGGCCACCGTCTTTTTTCCACGACGGTCTTCCACGTTCGTACTTTCTCTACGTCCTTCTAGTCTCATAGTTGTAATGTTTTGAAATGATGGCACAAAAATAAAAAAATCGTGACAATTGCAAAAATAGTTTGTACTTAAGTTTTTAATCTTTATTTTTGCTTTTTGATATTTATACCTGATATCATCGAGTAATGTTGAATAATTTTAAATAAATATGTAAAATGGCTTATCAAGAAACAAACAGAACATCCTACGGGAAAAATGTAGGGAACTCTTTCAAAGGGATTCTCACGGGACTGGTGATGGTGATTGTCGCCACCATCCTGATTTTTTGGAATGAAAACCGTGCGATTAAGAACTATAAGGCTATCGGGCGTGCTCAGGATGCATGTGTGGAAATGCCTGACATCAACACAGTATCCCCTGATTTTGAGGGCAAGACGGTGCATTGCACGGGTGTGGCTTCCACCAAAGAAATGCTTTCTGACGAGAACTTCGGTGTTCGGGTCAACGGTCTCTGCCTGAAACGTCAGGTGGAATACTTCCAGTGGGTGGAGCATTCCAAGACTACCACGAAAGAGAAAATCGGTGGCGCTACCGAGGAGACCACTACTTATACCTACGAAAAAGAATGGGTGTCCTCGCCACAAGCGAGTTCCAAGTTCAAGGATCCTACCTATCAAAACCGTAATTTTGTGTATCAGGTCATCGACGAAAAAGAGATGGTGCCTGATATCATCAGCTTCGGAGCGTACAAACTCCCTCCGTTCATCGCAGCTTCCATCCGCGGTAACGAGCCAGCAATGGTCGAGATGGACAGCGCCACGTTGCGTCAGTGGAACAGTGCTGTCAAGGCTCAGCTCGGCCTTTCTGACACCATCAACGCAAATTACCTTACGGTGCGTGATAACGTGGTTTATATAGGCTCCAGCATGGATAAACCTGATGTGGGTGATGTCCGCGTGACCTTCACATACGTGCCAAACGACCAACAGATTTCCATCATCGCCAACGTCACCGGTAACACCTTCACCCAGTATGTTGACCAAAGAAACGGGAAGACCGTCTCTTCCGTGGCCATGGGAACAGTGCCTGCCGAGCAGATGTTCGAGTCGCTGAAGAAAAACAACAAGATGATCACCTGGATCATCCGTCTGGTCATTCTCATCATCATCATCGCTGGCTTCCGTAAGATTTTCGCTTTTGTCCCCACCCTCCTCAAGGTGTTGCCTTTCTTGGGCAAAGGCGTTGGAGCCATCTTGGGCTTCGCCTGCACTATCATCGGCATTGCCTGGACCTTCCTCTTTATTGGCATTGCCTGGATTGCTGTGCGTCCTGTACTCGGTATCTCTCTGCTTGTTGCGGTCATCGCCCTCATCGTATGGCTTGTCATGCGCAGTAAGAAAGCTGGAGGTGGAGAATTGAAAACTGAGAACTGAGAACACGTTGCCCGCTCCCTCTAAATTCTAAATTATAAATTCTAAATTAATAAAACTATGTATGTCTATGTAAATGATATTCAAGTGAAGACCTATTATGGTGCCAAAGTGAAATCGGCAATCATGGCTTATTTCAGAGACCATGACCTCTCGCCTAAAACGGAAATAAAAGAGGTGAGAGATGCCTACGGTAACCTCATCGCCCTTGATGGTTCCATACGTTCTAATTCAAAAATCTACATCAAGATATGAGAAAAACTTATTCTTTTTTGTTTCTTGGATTGGCGCTGCTATTCGCTTTTTCCAGCTGCCAGCCCAAGGAGAGGAAGCTGTATGTCGCCACCATCAACGACATGCATGCTAACATCGATAACTTCCCCAAACTCGCTACCGTGTTGGACAGTCTCCGTGCCGTGCATCCCGACCTGCTGCTTTTCTCGGCGGGTGACAACCGCTCGGGCAACCCCATCAACGACAGGAATCCCGAACCAGGCCGTCCTATGGTCGAGCTTATGAACGCGGTTCATTTCGACATGAGTATCTTTGGTAACCACGAATGGGACGCGGGAGCCTGTGCTTTGCGTGACGTGGTGAAAAGGGCTGACTTTCCTTTCGTGTGCGCCAACGTGTCTTTCGATGACACGCTGAACATGGATGTCAAGCCATATATGGTCTTCGAGCGTCAGGGCCTCAAGATAGGTGTTCTTGGTGTCATCCAGCTGGGATTGACGGGCATCCCCGATTTCCATCCCAAAAATGCCCCGGGCAGTCATTTCCGTCCTGCGGTGGAGGTCATCCCTGAATATCTGTCTTTAAAAGACCAGTGTGATGCCCTTTTCTTAGTCTCACATTACGGTTTCGAGGATGATGTGGAGCTGGCCAACCAGTTCCCTCAATTCGATGCCATCTTCGGTGGTCATTCCCACACGCTGGTGAACGACAACACCATCGTCAACGGCGTGCTTATCACTCAAGCTTTAAATAGAGTCAAATACCTCACTCTCAGTACCTTCACATTCGACAGAAAAGGCAGAATCATTGCCAAGGAAAGCCATAACATCCCGCTTGCTGCGGAGCAACCCCAAGCGAAAATCAAAGCTATGGTGGATGACTTCAACCATAACGAGGTGTTTATGAAGGTGGTGGGCGACAATGCTGCGGTGGTTGAGGATTGCCGCCAGTGCCTGGGTTGTCTGATGGCTGACGCGGCTATGGAAGGCACAGGCGCTCAGATGGCCTTTCAAAACTATGGCGGGGTTCGTTTCGACACCCTTGGAGTACGTCCCATCACGCTGAAGGATGTCTGCTCCCTCGATCCTTTTGACAACGAGCTGGTGCGGTTCGACATGACAGGGCAGGAGATCCTCGATTTCCTGGCTGTCTCGTTCTTCACAGATCACGGCCCCAACTTCTGCGCCGGTTGTTCCTATTCTTTCACGGTGGATGAGGAAGGCCAGATGAAAGATTGCCAAGTGATGCTCAGCAATGGCAAGCCATTGAATTTGAAGGAACATTATCAAGTGGTGATGAACAGCTATATGTCGTCCTCGTTCGACTTCCCCCACGAGGATCCGGGTGTCTCCACTTTCCGCACTTCCAATGAGGTGCTGGTGGAATACCTCGCCGCCCATCCTCAGATCAATTATGCGAACACGATGAGGGTGATTGAAAAATAGCAGTCAATTTGATTTGGTTGTTTTTTTGGAATGGATTTTGTAATAACCAAAGCGAGTTTAACCTTTAAAAACACAGCATCATGAAAACCAAGAAATTCTTTATGACATTCCTGTTAGCAATGGGGATGATCATCGCCAAAGCAGCGAACGGCTTTCCGCCAGAATTGGTCTTGGTCTCACAACCCGTGTTGACCTACAATGCCAATTCGGTCACTATCTACTACGACGTACAGAACATCGGTGATTATACTTACAGAGGCGATCTTTACATCTATCTCGATCCCGATGATGGTTATTATTATGCCAGAAAATACATGAAAGTACGTCCCGGACGAATTAGAAGATTTGCGGTCACCATCCCGGCCTATCGTCCGAATCCCTCCTGGGTTTACACGGTGATGCCTTATTATGAATTAGGTAACGAGCTTTACAGCTTCACCACTTTCGAGTACTTTGAGCCAGTGCGTTTCTGCTGGTACGGGCCTCACACCGAGCCTTGGGTAGTGATTCATGTCGGACCGCGTGTGCGTTACTATCACCGTCCCGCTCCTTACCGCTACTACTACGACGGTTACTATCCCATCCTGCCTCCTCCTCCTGGCGGCTATCCTCCGGGCTACTACGATGGACTTCACCCGCTGAACCCTGTACATCACACCTACGCACATCACCACAGCCACGGCGGTTATCCGGCCAACCATCATCCTGAGGCAGAAGTCCCGGGCTACAACAAACCCACTGATGCCACGGTGGCGCGCCCCGGCTCCTCCCACACCCCGGGCAGCATGAGCTCACGTGACCCCAACGCCACTAACAACGCCAGCGTCAACACCCATAATAATAACAACACGGGTGCTACCACCCGCCCGAACGGCAACACTGGAACGGTGAATCGTCCGAACAGCGGTAGCTCTAACAACGCCACCAACACGGGTGCCACTACCCGCCCGAACAACAACACTGGAACGGTGACTCGCCCGAACAGCAGCGGCTCTAACAACTCCAGCAGCACCCGCCCCAGCAGTGGATCTGGCACGGTCAACCGTCCGAACAACAGTGGCAACAGCTCCAACGGCACCCGCCCAAGCGGCACCAACAACAGCTCCAGCACTGTTAATCGTCCCAATAGCAGCAGCAATAGCGGTCGCACAGGCAACAGCAGCTCCAGCTCGAGCAGTGGTCGCAAAAACAACAGCTCTAACAGCTCCAACAGCAACAGCAGCGGACGTTCAGGCTCCAACAGCTCGAACAACGGTGGAAGAACTCCCAGCGGCCCTTCACGCGGCAGATAAATAATCCACACGATATCTTCAAAAAATCCCGCCTCGGCGGGATTTTTTAGTATGTATCACAACAACTCTAAGAAATACGCACAATTCGCCTAATTCGCCGACAAAAAAAGTCGAGCCAACTCCTTTTTTTGTATATTTGCCGTTTAATCAACCCCTTAACCCATGATAGACAACATTATCAACACTGTGAACGGCTGGGTGTGGAGTCCCGCCTTAGTGGTCTTGTGTTTGCTCGCAGGCCTTTATTTCTCTTTTGGAACCCGCTTTGTCCAGGTCCGCCGTTTCGGGGAGATGGCCCGACTGCTGTTCTCCACCGATAAGAGTCAGAAGACAGGCATCACCTCGTTCCAGGCTTTCGCCATGGCACTCTCAGGCCGTGTGGGGACTGGTAACATCGTGGGTGTGGCCACCGCCATCGGCTATGGTGGCCCGGGTGCCATCGTCTGGATGTGGATCATCGCTTTCCTTGGTGCGGGTTCCGCCTTCGCCGAAGCCACCTTGGCGCAAATCTTCAAGGAGAGCCATAAAGGAGAATACCGTGGCGGTCCTGCTTATTATATAGAAAAAGGTCTTCATGCCAAGTGGCTTGCGGTGGTTTTTGCCGTCTGTGCCGTGGTGGCCTGTGGCCTTTTCTTGCCTCCTGTGCAGTCCAACGGCATCGCCATGTCATTCGCTAACACCTTCCACGTCAGCTCTGCATGGTTTGGCATGGGGGTGGCGTTACTGATCGGTTTCGTCATCATCGGTGGCGTCAAGCGCATCGCCAACGTGGCGCAGGTGGTCGCGCCGTTCATGGCTATCATCTATATCCTGCTCTCTGTCGTAATCCTCATCATCCATGCCTCGGAGGTGCCTGCTGTCTTCGGCGACATGGTTCGCAGTGCCTTCGGGATGAACGAGGTCTTTGGTGGCATCCTAGGCAGTACCATCGCCTGGGGTGTCAAACGGGGTATCTACTCCAACGAGGCTGGGCAGGGGACGGCTCCTATTGTGGCCGCTGCCGCCAAGGTAAGCCATCCGGTGAAACAGGGACTCGTTCAGGCTTTCTCGGTGTATGTCGATACCTTGCTCGTGTGTACCGCCACCGCCGTGATGATCCTCGCCTGCAAGACTTACAACGTCTTCTCTGCTGACGGCTCCTTGCTGGTGACTTCTACCGTGGCTCATCTTGGCGAACCCGATGTGTCTTACACCACTGCCGCCATCAGCACGCTGCTCGGCGAGAAGATCGGAGGACTCATCGTCTCATTTGCCCTCTTCTTCTTCGCCTTCACCACCATCATGGCCTACTATTATTATGCAGAGACCAATCTGGTCTATCTCTTCGGCAAAGGGCGTAAAGAACATCTGTTTATCTGGGTGCTCCGTATCTGCCTCATCGCTTCGGTGTTTTATGGCTCCCTGAAAAAAGCCAGCCTGATGTGGTCGCTGGGCGACATCGGCGTCGGAACCATGGCCTGGATCAACATCATCGCCATCTTGCTTCTCTCCAGAATCGCCTTCCGTTCCTTGCGCTCTTACGAGAAACAAAAGAGGGAAAACAAGGAGCCTGTCTTCGATCCTGATGAAATGAACATTAAAAATGCAGACTTCTGGCAAAAAAAATCGTAACTTTGCCGTTTCAATAACTAAATTCTAAATTTTAAATTCTAAATCCCATGACGGTTAGAACACGATTCGCCCCGAGTCCGACGGGCTACATGCATATCGGAAACCTCAGAACGGCTTTATATGCCTATCTCTTTGCCAAATCACAGCACGGCAAGTTCGTGCTTCGTATTGAGGATACCGACCAGAAACGTTACGTGGAAGATGCCACGCGAGTGATTTACGAGACCCTTGAGACTGCCAACATCCATCATGATGAAGGTCCGGATGTGGGTGGCGACTACGGCCCATACGTGCAGAGCGAGCGCAAGGCGATTTATAAGGAGTACGCCATGAAGCTCATCGAGAAAGGTGCTGCCTATTACTGCTTCTGTTCTAAAACGGAGGAAGAAGCCGCCGAAGGTGAGGAAACCAAGGAGAATCCTTTCGAGAGCGATTGTCATTGCCGTAACCTGAGCGCTGAGGAGGTGCAAAAGAACCTCGCTGAAGGCAAGCCTTACGTGATTCGCCAAAAGGTGCCGCATGAAGGGACTACCACCTTCAACGACTTGGTGTATGGCGAGATCACGGTGGAGAACGAGACTTTGGACGACCAAATCCTGCTGAAGAGCGACGGGATGCCGACCTATAACTTCGCCAATGTGGTGGACGACTACCTGATGGGCATCACCCATATCATCAGGGGTAGCGAATACCTCTCGTCCAACCCGAAATACATCCTTTTGTACCAAGCCTTTGGCTGGGAGGTGCCTTGTTATATCCATCTGCCTTTGATTAACGGAAAGAACCCCGATGGCACGGTGAGCAAGCTCTCGAAACGTCATGGTGCCGTGAGTTTCCAAGCCTTGGTGGAGGAGGGATATCTGCCTGAAGCCATCATCAACTACATCGCTTTGTTGGGTTGGTCGCCAAAGAACGAAAGGGAGATCTTCAGCATGGATGAGCTATGTGAGGTGTTCTCGGTGGCGGGCTTGCACAAGAGTCCCGCCGTGTTCGACTACCAGAAGCTCGACTGGGTCAACGCACAGCATATCCAGGCCATGCCTTTCGAGCAGTTCTCGAAGATGGCTTTCGACTACTCAGGAGTGAAAGGCACGTTCCTCGAGGAGAAATGGAACAAGCTTGCCACCTTGATGCAGCCCCGTATCAACAAGTTCTCGGAGATTCCTGAGAAGATTAAGTTCCTGTATGAGGTGGCTCCTTACGAGGTGGAGCTTTATGTCAACAAGAAGAACAAATCCACGTTGGAAAGCTCTCTGGAGATCCTCCAAAAGACCATTGACGCGGTGAACAAGATTGAAAAGTGGGATGAGGAGACGCTCAGTGAGGTCTTTGCCCAGGTGGCGGCTGACAACAACATCAAATACGGTCCGCTGATGTGGCCTTCGCGCATTGCCATGTCGGGATTGTTGGCCACTCCGGGTGGCTCCACCGACATCATGTATCTCATCGGCAAGGAAGAAACCCTGAAGCGACTCCAGGCAGGGATGGCGTTCATCCAGGCGAGTCGGTGATTTTTCCACTTTTTTGTTGTTATTTCAAAAAAGTGATGTATCTTTGCAGAATAAAATAAAACCGCATACATTCCAATCTGACAGAGAGGTAATGTAGAGTGCGGTTTTATTTTGTCCACAATTGTTTTTTTATCGCTCTCGTTTTCAACAATAAAAACATCGGTCCCAAGAAAACTATTAAAGACACAATTCTTTCGGCCTTTTCGCTGAAGCATCCTCCATAGACAACCATAATAACATCGAATCAAGGCCACACGTTCCTTGCTTCTTTTTTTCTCTGTTGGGATGCCCTCGATATATTCTGGTAAATCGTTGTTGTTTTCTTCTATTGTTTTCATGGCAATGAATATATAATAATATAAAATCAAAAGTATATAAAGGTTGAAAGTTGTACCCCGTTAGGGGTTTAATCTCGGTAGAAGGCAATTGAAAAAGAAAAGATTTACCCCGGCAGCCTCCCTATCCCTTAGGGTGGGGGGCAGGGTTAAGAGGGTAGAGGCGTTAGGGATTTCTGTTTTTCTACCGAGATATAATGTCTACGGCATATCTCATAACATCAAACAGCTTCTTGGTTTATTGTCATCTCAATAGCGTTTCGCAGCGTTTGATGATTTCTTCGGCAACGGGATCCGCCACGGGTTCAATCATAAAATCTCTCATGATGAATGTGTTTTATATTGTTAATTGGATGAGTATTAAATACGCTGCAAAAGTAATAATTATTTTTCATTTTATTGCTTTTTCTGTTGTTATTTCAAAAAAGTGGTGTATCTTTGCGCTTGGTAATTTAAATGATTAAGACGATGTGTACTGTAAGCATAAATGTGAATGATGCTGTGATGAGGCAGATCAACCCCACTCTTACCAACCGTGAGTGCATCAAACAATGGCTTCAACATCAAGTTGATATGATGATTGCGAGAATGGTGGAAGAGGATGATGAAACCATGGATCTTGAAACTGCTCGTGATTTGCTGCACCAAACTGTTAGTAAAGAGTATTCCATGTTATGAGGTATCGGATTAGTAAGCAGTGTTTTAGGAAGATTAATGCCTTTTATCGCAATGTAGCCAAAAAGTACAAAAACGTCTATTCTGAGGAATTGATGCATCATAATGTTGATGATGCTATCGACTCCATGTATCAAATAGAGCTAACGCTATTAAGGCGACAGCCTACCATAGCGAGATGGAGCGGTTTCCACATGGCAAATACGGATAAGTGGTTCTTTGCCTACATGATTGATGGTGACACTATTACCGTAGTAGATGCCTGTCATGCTCAGAACATGCATGATGATAATTGAAAGGTGTACCCCGTTAGGGGTTTAATCTCGGTAGAAGGCAATTGAAAAATGAAAGATTTACCCCGGTAGCCTCCCTGTCCCTTAGGGTGGGGGTGAGGGGTTGGGAGGGTAGAGGCTTTAGGGATTTCCGTTTTTCTACCGAGATATAATGCCTACGGCATATCTCAAAGCATCAAACAGCTTCTTAGTTTATGGTCATCTCAATAGCGTTTCGCAGCGGTTGATGATTTCTTCGGCAACGGGATCCGCCACGGGTTCAATCATAAAATCTCTCATGATGAATGTGTTTTATATTGTTAATTGAATAAGTATTAAATACGCTGCAAAAGTAATAATTATATTTCATTTGTCAAGGGCTGGCCCAATAAAACATGTTTGTTTTTAGATATTATTATTTGGTGTTTTATATTTTTTTAACACACTTTCTTATTACGGTTTTAGAATTAATAGTATCTTTGCCGTGTCTATTATTAAAGCGGTGGAAATGGAAGATAAATTTCACATCGGGCGACAGATCAAAAGTGTTTTTGAGCAGAAGGAGATGAGCGTGTCGGAGTTCGCAAGGCAGATTCACTGCGAACGGACCAACGTGTACACGATCTTCAACCGGTCGAGCATCGATGTGGAATTGTTAGTCAGGATCTCCAAGGTGCTTGAGCATAACTTCCTCGAGGACGTGATCAACGAATTCGGGTTGGAAACGACCTTCCGTCCTCAGCTTCACCTTCATATCGACTTGAATGAGTCGTCGAGCCGGGACGCCGATCATCTGTTGCATGTGCTTTCCAAGATGATCGAGGAGAACAAAACGGTAAAATCGTGATAAACATTCACGGTTTCTGTGATTTCATCAAACGGTTTGCTTTTATTTAATAAGGTTTGCAATTGTAATTTTGCAAGCTATTTAATTATTTTTATCAAATAAAAAGAAAAGTAACAGAATATAATAAATAAAATAATTTACAAATGAACAAAAACTTTAAACAAATGGTCTCGAATAGACAAAAGAAGAAACGCCTCGTGACGAGAGCGTTAGTCATGACCCTGTTCATGGCCCTATTCACCCAGTTCGCGCAAGCGCAAACTCCGAAGATCTTCATGCGTGACGGTTCAACCACCATCGCACGAAGCAACCCGCTCTATGAGTTCTACGACTCGCACGGTCCTTCGCAGACCCCCGAGTGCTGGAACTACTGGTACGCATTCAACGAGGACTTCACCTACGTCTTCAAGCCTGAAATCGCAGGCGACATGATCAAAGTGTCGTTCGTGCTTCAGCCCTGCTACAACAACGATGTCTCCATCGGCAACTGGGCCTTGCGTTTGAACAACGACTTCCTCTATGTGTATGAAGGCAACGGCGTCAACGAGGACAACCTCATCGCCGCCTACACTGGTAATTCCCAGCAGCCCTTCACTATCATGACCAACGGCGCGGTCACCTTCCACTTCGTGTCGGACGGTCGTTACCGTGAGGAAGGATGGAAAGCCAACGTGCAGCTCATCCAGGCCAACCAAGGCACGATGCAGGCCCAGGCGCCTTTTATCCGTCGTTCCACCTGCTTCGACGCGGCTGAGCTGCTGCCCACCACCCTCGATGCTGCGATGTATTATACCACCGATAATACGGATCCCAGAACCTCGAGCACTGCTTTGCCTTATAAAGATCCTATCGATTTCCCCGCTTCGGGCTCTCTCAAGGTGAAAGCCGCTTCCAAGCTGGAAGCGAACAGCAACGCATGGTCGGATGTGGTCGAATACACTTTCACCGATGATGACCGCATCCCCACGCCGGGAGTGCCTACCATCACTCGTGATGCCAATTCCAACATCGTGGTGATGACTCCCGCCGCTGTGCCCACCGGTGTCAACGAGACCTACGTGGTGCGCTACACCGTCACCACCAACGGCACCGAGCCTGTGGAACCCGACATCAACAACTCTATCTTATACCAGAACCCCATCACCTGCACCACGCCCAACAGCTGGTACAAGGCCAAGACCTTCGGTTTGTCGTGCAGCAACTGGGTGTCCACCGAAACGGCCGAGCTGCATATCACCACGCTTTATGCTCCCGCACCGGTGATCAGCTTCGGCGATGATATGTTTATCACCGCCAGTGAAGGTGGTGTTCTTTACGACATCCTTTACACCTTGGACGGCTCCGACCCCACCCTGTCGCCCATGAACGGAACGCATAGTTCCACTACCGTGTCTCTGGCAGGTATTCCTTACGGTACCACCGTCAAGGCGTTGGCTTTCAAGATGAATGGAGATGCTATTGACACGCAATACCAGCCCTCCGTGGTGGTGTCGGCCATCTATGTGCAGACCAACCCCGACGGCAGCACTCAAAACGTGGTGAACAACACCCTCGTCCTTATCGACGACCGTGAAGACCACAGTTGGAGTTACTACAGCGATTCCGAAACCAACCCGATTCACAGCTTGAATCCGGTTGACATCAAAATCACCTACTCTGGCAACGGCACCAACAACATGACGCCCAATCCGAGTTCTATTGGCAATGCCCTCAACACCGTTTCGGCTCTCGAAAATCTCAGCAACTACACCGAGAATGCCACCAACGTCCACGTGAACCACGACGCGTTGGCCAACCAGTTCATTTATCTTAAGACCTTGGAGAACGACCAAACTGATGGGACGGGTGACTACACCTATACTACTATACCCAACCCCTTCCAGGCGCGTCCTATCCATCATAACGCCAAAGGCGAAGCTTTGGATGGCGACAACAACGTGATTTCCAACGAGTCTTTGGACGGTACTATTGAAATCCGGATGGCTTCCATTTATGGAGACTGTACTAATATTAATTACGGAAAGCGTTCTATTTCTGACCTTGCCCCGCATACGAACAACAACCCAAGGGCCGTTTCTTATGAATACGAAAAGGTGACAAGCTCACAAAGCGATTGGAGCGGTACCTATCTGCTTGGATTCCCTCATCCATCGAATACTACTGGTAGGGAAATTGTCTTTGACGGTACTGTAACTGCTGCTTCTGTTTATGGCTATAGCGTTGGAGGTCTTGTGGGTGTTAGCTTAGATGGCAATATTATTTCTGATTTAACCACCAACGATGATGGCAGTGCCGCATTATTGACTTTTGCACCAATTACCTCTTCGGGCAACACCTATTATACAATTCAAATTAACGGCGCAGACTATCTTGGTAGTGAAAGTACCGGTCTTCTTATTAATTCCTCTGCCAACACAACCAGTTATTATTGGAATATCAGTTACGACAACGCTAACTCCGCAGTAATCCTATATTCACAAGGATCAGGTAGTAATACTTATCGTATTCGCGGATTCCGTGAAACAGAATACGATGGAGATTATTATTATGGCTTTAGCAATAACGAGAGTCTGTCCTACGGTAGTGGTTACACAGCCTCTTCCTTTACCTATTATGGGGTTTCCCTTTTCAAGCAATCAGCACCTAAATATTGTTCACCTGCACCAACTTCCATTGACGGAACAGGTATCCATCCCGTGGTGTTTGGCTCAGGTAGCGAGACTGTAAACAACACGAGCTATCCTAATAGCTCACCATACTATGGCGACTACACTTCCATGATTGGTGCTTATCAATCAGGAGCTTCCGCAACGGTCACCATCACTTACAACACGGGCTACACTTACGGTACGCTCATTTGGGTGGACTGGGATCAAGATTACGATTTTGAGGATAATGAAGTTGTGGCATACGGAAGTGTTACAAACACCAATCCCATTACTAGAGATTATACTTTTATTATTCCTTCCAATCAAGCCAGCGGTTACTATCGGATGCGTATCGGAGCCGCTGACTCGTATTTTGATACCTATATATCAAACAACGGAAGTAGCGGAGATCACGATCCGTGCAGTACGGGAACCTACAAGGTCTTCCATGACTATACCCTGCATGTGATTTCGGCGGTGGAGCCTCCTGCGCAGCCGGTGATCACTGTGGCTTCGGGTACTTATCCTGAGGCTTTCAGCACCACCATCACCTGTTCCACCTCAGGCGCTGTGATTTATTACACCACCGATGGCTCGAACCCCTCGGCCAACAACGGCACCCCGATCAGCTCGGGCGACGCGGTCAGCATCACCCAGACCTGTACTTTGAAAGCAGTGGCAGTGAAGGACGGCGCGGTGAGCACCGTGGCCTCGGCATCATATCTTATCTCGACCTCCGGCGGTAGCTTAGACTGCGAAGACTTCGAGAGCTATTCCTCATCCGCCAACAGCAGTTATAGCACCGCAGGCTCATTGCCTACGGGATGGGATTGGAGATATTACTCTAACTACCATTACAACACCAACTACGTCCCCCACCTCTATAATGGTACGCTTGCTAAGGACGGTGTGGGTATCGTCATGACAGCGGGTTATGATGAGTATGCCTCAACAGGTGGTAGTTCTTCCTCCTATATCGGATACAGCTATTTTCTCTTATCTGATATCACTTTGGTAGAAAGTGCTACTGTCACCTTCAACACTTGGGTTGAGAATACCGCTTACGGTACGATGAACTATGGTTATATGAATTCTGATAACCTTTTCACTTCGTTAGGTGTGGCAACCACAGCCTCCTATTCAGGAGCCACTTCCGCCGACGGCGTGACCACCTTCACGGTGCCTGCCGCTGCCGCAAATCAAAAGCTGGTCTTCCGTTGGACTTATTCTACTTCCACCAGTGGTGCCAATTACTCCGCTGTTATCGACAACGTGTGCCAGGAATCCACTGGGGCTCCCTCAGCTCCGGTGTTCAGCTTGGCCAGCGGTGAATATACGGGCGCCCAGACGGTCACCATTACTTGCTCCACTGCCGGTGCTACCATCCATTATACCATCGACGGCACCACGCCTACAGCGTCCAGTCCGACGGTGGCCAATGGAGGCACAGTGACCATCAGCAGCAGCTGCACCCTGCAAGCCATTGCTACGAACGAATACGGTAACAGTGCCGTCACCTCGGCTACCTACGTCATCAGCGCCGGTACCAGCAACAGCCTCGACTACCGTGGCTTCTACGCTTGGAAGGTGACCCACCTCTCCAACGGCCTCACCATCAATGTGAACGGCACTGACTACACCAGCAGCAACCTTGGCAACGGCGTCGTTGTTTATCCCGAGGAAGACGTGGTGTTCAAAACCGAGAATGCTGAAGGCAACGAAGTGGAGTTTGTGGCTCTGTGGGCACAAGCCTATTATACCACAAGCACCAGCGGAATGAGCAACTATGCCTCCAACAGTGGAAGGTATAAGAACGCCTACGAGCGTAACTTCCACAAAGTAAGCAGTTCTATTCCTGTGCTTAGCACTTATCCATATACCGTCTCGACCATTAACCCTGATGGTACAGGTACCGTGGGAACCATTACTCGCACTTCGAACCTCTCTTGCAGTAACGACATGAAGTTAGAGAACATGAACTTGAGTATGTCCTCTTATTATATAGATGGTAATGGAAAGAACCTTGCTATCGGACGTGGTGTGAAGAATGGAACCAGCAATGTAGCTACTGCGGTGTATGGTGATTATGCACCAGCTACCTCTACGAGCAATTTCACGCTGCGTGTGGAAAGCGGACAATATACAACCCTTTATGACTTCTATAATAGTTCCAGTAATTCTAGTGTCACCATCACCACTGGTTTCAATAGCCATGTAATTCTTGGTAGTGATTACGACCGTGCTTCGGGTACCAATGCCAACGATAATTTGATTGTTGCAGGTCCGACAGAGGTTGGCTATTATACCTTCACCTCTTCTTCCTCTGCGAAGGTGCATTTCAAGGTTTTAAGCGGCACTTTCGGTACTGATGCAGCTGACCAAGAGTTCTATATGGGATTCGAATATGGTACTGGCAACAAATTAGCCCATAGAACGCTCGAAATTTTCGGCGGTGAATTCTTGGGTGGTCTTGCTGGCGGTATCGAAGAAGGAATGAGTGCTTCCGAAGAAATGCTGAAGATGCGCATCCATGGTGGTACTTTCCATCGTTATTTTTACGGTGCAGGACAGTATTCTGCTGCAACCGGAACCCGTCGCTTTGTTGTCACGGGCGGCACGTTTGACTGCTGGATTGCTGGAGGTTGCTATGGTACCAGTGAAGGCGGTGGTGCCACCGATGGTGACATCAATCTCTATTTCGGCGGCAAGGCTGAACAAACCAGCACAGGAGGTCTCTTCGGAGCTGGTTACGGAAACTATGGTACTGGTAATGGTTATTACACCGTAAACAAGTCAACCGTAGTGGTTGCCGACGATGCTCAAGTGGCGGGCAATGTGTACGGTGGTGGTAACAACGGTTACGCTACCGATGTTACTAAAGTATATGTGTTGGGTGGCGATGCGCTCAACATCGCTGGCAACGTATATGGTGGTGCCAACAAGGCACAGAGCGATGCGGCTGTCACTGTTACCATGACCGAAGGTACTGTAGATGGTTCGCTCTATGGCGGTGCTAACACCTCGGGTGAGGTGAAAGGTCTTGCCACGGTTAACGTGAGTGGCGGTACGGTCACCAACGTGTATGGCGGTGGCTTGGGTTCCGGCACCAACATGGCTGCGGGTACCAAGGTCAACATCAGCGGCGGTACTATTAATAATAATGTGTATGGCGGCGGTGCCTTGGGTACCACCGATGCAGGCACAGAGGTCACCATGAGCGACGGTAGCGTCAACGACGTGTTCGGCGCTGGTATGGGTGAAGGAACCAACTACGCCAATGTCAACGGCAACACCAAAGTCACCGTCAAGGGCGGCACTGTCAACGGCGCAGTTTACGGCGGCGGTGAAGAGGGATCCGTCAAAGGTGGAGTTGGAGGAACTATTACGACATCAAATACTATCTGTGAAGACTTTAGTGGATATACCGCTACAGCATACGACAACGATACTCCTAATCCTACGGGTTGGAGTTGTTCACGTAGTACTACAACTTCAAGTCGTGCCCGTAAACCTCATGTTTCAAACTCCACCATTACTCAGAATGATGGGAATTTCTTAATCATGTCAGTTAATGCAAACAATTCTACTGTTAGAGGTGTTCTTGCTGTCATGCCTAAATACGATGACATCACGTCTGTTACCTTTAAATATTGTAAATCGAGTAACAATAATAATACATTGACTGTGGGTTATGTTACCAACAATTCGGGAACATATTCTACAGCAAATCCAACATTTCAAGCATTTACAGATGTAACTTTGCAATCTACAGCTTGGACAACAATAACCTTAACTCAAGCCCAGATAGATGCCATTAATTCGAACAACGGTTATATCGCCTTTAGATTAGTCACTACTGCATCAACCAATAGTACTTGGCGTCATGCTGCCATCGATGACGTATGTGTTACTGCGAGCGTTTCCGAAACTCTTCCTCCGAATTCTACAGTCACCATCAGTGGTGGTGAAGTGAAGGGCGACGTGTTCGGCGGCGGTAAGATGGGTAAGACCTACGGCAGCACCTTCGTGAATGTGATTGGCGATCTCGACAAGACCATCATCCGTCAGAATGTGTTTGCCGGTGCCTACGGTGTCCACGACACGGTGTTTGTGGGCGGCCCCAAGACGGTGAACATCATGGGCGGTCGTGTGTATGGTTCTGTGTATGGCGGCTCGCGTAACGCTGATGATGCCAACGAAATTACAGACACCCACACCGGCAACGAAACAGAGCCGACCTCCGTCACCAACATCACCGGTGGTCAGGTTGACGAACATGTGTATGCCGCTGGTTACTATGGTAAGACCTACGGATCCGTGTATGGCTTCATCGGCCTCGACGCCGTGCAGAACGCACCGCACCATGCCGACAGCCTCGGCAAAGCCACAGCCAGCGACCTCGGAATCACCAACGTCGAATTCACCAAGCGTAAACTTGTCATCAACGGCACTGTGTGGGCCGGCGGCGACTGGGGTGTCTTCAACGGCAGTTTCGGTGCGCCTACCATCTCGGGTAACTCTAACATCTACATCGACGGTCTGGGCTACAGCACCGACGGCAACGATCCCAACGCGACCAACTACATGAACATCGCTGGTTCTATCCTCGGTAGCGGCACCTCGTGCGATGCCGGTTCTCTGGAACGTACCCTTATCATCCGTGACTACGGCGCCGACATCGCCAACACCGGCAGCGACGCCGACGTGAACCCCTACGCTCGCGCCTCACGCCAGAGTACCTCCATCCAGCGTTTCCACAACGTGCTGTTCGACCGTGCTCATATCGGATTCACCGGACAAGGTAAGGTGAACTCGCTCAACAACACCGAGAAATACTCGCTCTATGAGATTGATACCGTGGTGCGTGTGGCCAACGGCTCCACCCTCGTGATGAACGCTCCTGCATCGCAGCTTCAAAGCGTGCGTAGCGTCACCTGCGGCGACAGCTACACCATCTCGCTCAAGGATAACTCCAATGCTTTTGCTACGGTTAACTACAACGGCCTTGGCGAGACCGGCGGTGCCACCGACAACAAGATCCGCGTGAACGGCGGTAGCTATGTCGAGGTGCGTCATTTCGCCGATCCCGACAATCCGGGTGCCAACGAGAAGAGCTACGGTGAACTGGCAGGTTTCTTCCACATGATGTCATCTAACGACAGCGACGACGCCACCTGCGCCTACGCCCGTCCAAAAGACAGCGAGGAGCCTGGAAACAGCGTCCCGGCTTCAGAGGACTTCTCTGATGACGGTGGCTTCGTGAGCTACACCAGCCGTTACAACCAGTATGATGCAAACGGAGCCTTGACAGCCGAAGGCGGTCAAGTGCAGCTGCGCTACGAAAACCATACGCCCAACCAGAGGGACAACTCAGAGTACTTCCGTATCTGGCGTTACGGCGGCAACCATCACCACCTTGAAGGTATCTTCAATGCTGAAGCCGTTGACGATGACACTGACTACAAGACCGTCACCGTCACCATCCAGCTCCCTGCTTGGCACAGCAAGAACAGCTACTACCGCTTCGACCGTACCGGTACCACTACCTACAACACCCTCATCGATTACGGCAGTGATGTGCTTACCTACAACGCGGCAGCTTATGGTGCTGTGAATGGCAACAACTGGATGTACTACGATAGCGATAACGAAGCTCAAGTGACTGGCCTTGCGGTCGATAATTCCACCATCGCAGCTAACCTCGCCAGCGGTATCAACGATAATGAGAACCTCAACTACGGTCTTGTCATCATTCCGGGCGATGCCATGACTGGCAGCACCTATATCATCAACAGTGATGCTGACAATTATCTCGCCACCAATGCCCAGTTTAACTGCGCCACCGGTGGTATGACCCAGGTGCCTACCGTCACCTTCACCCTCACCTACAGCAACCACCTCACCGCCAACATGAGCTGGGATCCTATGGTTATCCCGTTGGTGCAGTGCGACGAGAACGGACAGATCACCGACTATGTGGACATTGAGCTTACCATCAACACCTCCACCGATATCACCTCCGGCTTCACCACTCAGGTGTATGCCCGTATGATCGGCGGCACCAACATTGCTGAGGTCTCTACTGTACATTTGGTGTTGCCCACCTTCCCCGTGGCTGTGAACGGTGAAGAGGCTGAGTTCTCACTCATCAAGGCCGTGTTCACTCCCGATGTGGAATTGAACAGCGAAGGACAAGTCGTTGCAAATTCCCACAACGTAGTTTACTCACCGAAGAGCGGTGTATCGTTCGGCTACAACAACTTCGGCCTCACCATTGGTGCCGTCGCGAATCCTGACAACACTGATGACTGGCGTGATGTGCAAGGCGAAAAGAGCGGTAACCCAGGCGACGGCAGTGATTTGAGCCTGTATATGGGTAAGGCCGGTGGTCGTTCTTCACTGACCTTCGGTATCAACCTGTATTACAACAGCAACTATACCGTGAACGACAAGACCCACATGGGCGATGTCACCTTCACCGTCCAAATCACCAACTATCAAGGTGGAACGGGTGATGATCATATCAAGACCTTTGATGTCACCGTCGAGATCTACCGTATCGGCTCGGGCAAGAACTTCTATGTGGACGGCATCAACGGCGAAGACGCCTCCGGTGAAAACCGAGGCAGATATCCCGACAAGGCCGCCAAGACCATCAACTATATCTTCAACCGTTTGGGTTACATGCCTGGCGACAACATCTTCGTGGTGAACGAAATGCCTATCAACAAGAACACCACTTGGGACGGCGCTTCCTTCCAGAACGAGGTGAACGTGTATCGTTATCCTGGCGGACACGGCCTCTCGGGCGAGAATCCAAGCTTCGACAACAGCCCGTATCTCGGCACCTTGGCCGATGTTACCCGTGAGCTGAACGTCAAGGGTATTATGATGGATGGTATGTATGCCGAGTCGCAGGCTTCGCCGCATAACTCGACCTTGTATCCCAGCGCCTGCTCGTTTGACGGTGAAGCTGAAGCTCCGATGATCGTCATCGAGGATGGCGGTAGGGTGAACCTCACCTCCATCACCAAGCTGCAGAACAACTACAATGCTAACAACAGCCTCCGTGGCGGTGCTGTCAACGTCAACTACGGCGGCATCCTCGCCATGAACATGTCGTCCTCCATTACTGGTAACATCAATGCCCAAGGTGGTGGCGTGTTTGTGGATGGCGCAATGATTGTGTCAGACTCCATCGTGGTCTATAACAACTATAAGGAAACAGGAATGACTCACCAGAACAATGTGTATCTGGCTCCGATGACCTCCGGTAGAGACAACCGTGACGGTAGCTTCCGCGTGGTTCAGATCGGTACCTCTGCTGCCGATGCCTACGCCGAACTGCTGCAACCCACTGGTTCGGACTATAACACTAAGATTGGTGTCAGCAAGGAAGACTGGAGCAACACCTACGAAGGCTATATGCCGGTAGTGTACGCTGAAGGCGGTACTGAGTCGTACCTCAACGCTCCGTACAACACCCAGAACCTCATCGTCCATGACGAAAACGTGTATAACCTGGAACGCTACGTCACCGACTTGCACGCCGACAGCCGTCTCTATCTCTACTGGCTCGGTACCTGGGTCACAGCCCAGTATTGGAACCCATACTTCGAGAGCAATGAGGCTGCTGGCTATACACCTTATATGACGGCCGCGCAGCTCAGCAACATTGAGACTGCTGAGCAGCTTGCTTGGGTGATCTCCCTCGCCAACGGTGAGAACGGCGTCGATAAGACCAACGCCAACTATGTGATCAGCCCCATCAAGGTGACTAAAGACATCGATATGAGCGCCAACATCTGGGTGCCGATCGGCAACGAGACTTCTTTGTTCACCGGTACCTTCGAGGGTAACGGCCATGTGGTCAAGGGCATCAAGAGCCCGCTCAGCCGTACCAACATGGGTATGTTCGGTGCCACTCAGAATGCCACCATCAGTGATGTCATCGTCAACGCCCAGTTCAACGGCAGTGCCAACAACATGGGTACCGTGGTCGGTACTATGACAGGCGGCACCATCAGCAACGTGGAAGGCGTGGGTAGCTTGACCAACAGCTACGCCGACGGCAACACCGGCGGTTTGGTCGGTGTCAACGCCCAGGTCGCCTCTGGTAGTACTGCAGGTGTCATCCACTCGTCGTTCGCCACACCTGACATCAGCGGTGGTAAGAACATCGGTGGTTTGCTCGCCGTCAACTACGGCAACCTCCTCAACGCCTACAGCAACGTCACCATCGACGGTGGCACCAACGTGGGCGGCCTCGTGGCCATCAACCACGGCCTTGTGGAGAACTGCTACAACATCACGGAAGTCACCTATCCGTTCGCGGCTGTCAACGACGGCACTATCAAGCTTTGCTATGCCGCCGACGGCATCACCACCTACGTGGGCGACAATACGGGTGGTACCCTCAGCAACCATGGCAACTACGCCGCCACCGATCCGACACATACCTACGGCTATATGTATTGGGACAACGCGGTGTCGGTCGCTTCGGGACAGACCAACCCGTGCGTGGTTGACACCATCAAATACGCCAATAACCAGATCGCTAGATGGCCTGGCCTGCTCAGCACCCTGGAACACTGGGTCGACTCCATCAATGCTAAGGGCGGTATCACCTACACCAAGTGGCTGCGTCCGACCACGAAGTACATCAACGATGACCTTCCGGTGCTTTGCTTCCCGAAGGACAACTGCTTGGTTACCAGTACTGGTAGAGCTTTGAAATACAGTGCCTTCGACGGTAGCTCCCATAGCACCTTCATGAGCAGAGAAGTCCGTGACGGCAGCGACGGCTTCGGCAACCAGGGCTTCGGTCAGACACCTCAAGCTACCGGTGACGATCCCAGCAGCAGCACCTCCGACGCCGGCAACGGCATCGACAACCTCCTTGAAGAGTATGAGGACAAGACGGGCTATATCTTCGTTTACGACAACGCCATCGATGTGGAGCGGGTGCCTGATGAACACGTGTACGTCTTCATCAACGAGGATGTCGCCTTCAAACAGGCCGAGGGTGCTGGGGAGTTCATCAACACCCAGGTGGGTGTGAGCTTCGACAACTCGTGCGGCACTGCCACCGACTTCTTCGGCAACACGCTGGCTTACGACTGGCATATGCTCTCCACGCCGCTGGCCAATGCGCCTTTGGGCATCAGCTATAACAGCAGCGCACAGAACTGGTGGGATGAGAGCGACAACACCCAGATGAGCGGTGTGGAGCACAGCTACATGCCTGACGGCGGCGCCAACGACAACACTTGGGATCTCTACTGCTTCTACGAGCCGGAGTACCACTGGATCAACCTGAAGCGCAACAGCGACAGCCACCACCACTATGACGCGAACCCCGCCACTGGAAATCATGACCTCATTGAATACACCAACGAAGATAACTTAGTGGCTGGCAAGGGCTACATGGCCGCCATCAAGACGGATACCTACCTCTGCAACGATGGTACCTTGAATGGCCCGTCGAACCCGGTCTCCATCAAGCTGACCAAGAAGTCGCATGACCCGGGCACCGAGGAGCTGGGCTACAACCTGCTGGGTAACCCCTACCAGGCTTACCTCGACGTGAACCTGTTCCTGGGCAACAACGGTCTGTCGTCGTACTGGGTCTATGTGGCCGAGGACGACAACTACATCGCTGGCAACGCCGACGCCTCCACGAACCCGGCACTGCCGTCAGCCACGTTGCATCCGCATCAGGGCTTCTTCGTGCTGGCCAGCAGCGACAACCAGGAGGTCAACTTCGACTACAGCACCATGGCGCTGACAACTCCGGTCGCCAACTCCTACTACCGTGGTGAGAAGCTCGACTACCCGTTGGTGAACCTCTTCGCCACAAGCGAGAAGGGCAAGAAGGATCTGGCCGTCATCGAGTTCAACCGTCCTGAGTTCGGTGGTTCGAAGAAGATGCGCGCCATCAACAACGCCGACTTCGAGCTGGCAGCCCACATGAACAACACCCGCTACAGCATCCTCTTCACCGAGGAGGGCACGGAGAAAGTGCCGGTTCACTTCAGAACCAACGAGGCGGGCACCTTCACGATGACGTGGAGCACCTACCACGGTAACTTCACCAGCCTGTTCCTGGTGGATAACCTCACGGGCACCCGCACCGACATGCTCCGCAGCGACCACTACACCTTCAACGGCACGCCCGACGACTATGACGCGCGCTTCTACATCACGTTCAAGTGCACGGGTGTCGAGGAGTACATCGAGACGGAGGAAGACTTCGCCTGGTACAACGGCAACGAATGGGTCATCAACGGCAACGGCACCCTCCAGGTGATCGACATGCTGGGCCGTGTCCTCATGACCCGCCGTGTAGAGACATCATATCATGGCGTCTCTACAACAAACCTGGCCACAGGAGTGTATATGTTGCGTCTCATCAATGAAAACAAGACGAAAGTCCAGAAGATTATAGTGAAGTAGGATGTAGGATGCAGGACAACACGAGACGCGGGACATGAGTCTTGCGTCTCGTGTTAATAGCATTAGCCAGCCGAAGATGGTGTTTACAACACATTTTCCTTTAATCGGTCCGCGATCTGCTTCTTCAGCTCCATCACCATCTTCTCGGTATCGTTTCTGCGTTCAGGCCGGTACAGATGAGGATACTTGCACGACTCCAAACTGTAACTCAAGTTGTTCAAAGGCCCGGAGATTTTCAGCCCCAGCCTTGTGGGCAAAGGCGAATCGGTGACAGAGATATGGTACTCGCCAATCGTGTTCAAATTGTAATGCCCGTCGATGGTGGCTTTGTATTTACCCAGACACACCTGGAAAGGCCAGAGATCCACTTCGTTGCGGAAGGCAGTCAGCTGGATGTCGATGCTGTCAACCTTATATTCGCCATTGGTACTCACCTTGAGCATGTCGGTGATCTTGGTAAACGAAGCGATGTCCTTCACCCGGAGGTTAGCGCCTTCGATGTCGGCAGAGGCACGTAACGTGGACATCTTCAGCTCGTAATTCGACTTCAGGTTGGTTTGAGCAGCGATATGGAACTCGGCAGCGCCGTCGAAGGTCTTCAGCATCGGCACGATGGTATCGATTTCAGGGATCAGATGCAGCAGGTCGTAAATCTGCACGTTAAGCAGATGGAAATCCATGCCAAGGAAGAGATGGTTTTTACGAGGAGATTGATACATAGCGGTGAGCTGCATCTCTGCGGCCTCATTGGTGAAACCTATCTCACGCAACAACAGGGTGCCGTCTTTCACCGTGGCGGTACCACCCAAGTCGTGGAGGTCGAAGTTACCGTATAAGGCTTTCTTTGCCTTGATTCCAAAGTTAAAGTCGATGCCTTCCGGCACCATGAAAGGATTGTCTTCTGTTTGGTCGTTTGAAGTCACCTCTGTGCTGTCGGCAGCAACGCCTAAGCCGCTTGTTAAATCCATGATTTCATTGATATCCAAATAATTGGATGTCACTTGCAACTCGGCTTTCATAAGGTTTTTGTGGTCATCCATCCATTTACTGATGTTGATGACGTTCCCTTCAAGGGTCAAGTCGGACTTACCGAGTTTCACGGTACCACGACGGAAGCCCAGCTCGTTTTTGCTGAGCAGGAAGTCGATAGTGGGAATCACCACTGTCTCGTCGAGACCAACCATGTTGAGTTTGGCGTTGTTCAACACGAAGTCAGCGGTAGGATTCCAGCGGTCAAGGGGTTTTTCTTTCGAGGGGTCTTCTTTGGCTGTGGCGTTCAAAGCCAGGGACTGCGTCTTCAGGATGTAGGAATCCCCCGCGTTAGCATTCAGGTCGCGGCTCTGGAAGGTGACGACGGCGTTCAGTCCTTTCTTCTTGCCTGGTGTCGTCTCTAAGGTGATGACAGGGCTGTTGGCATCCAGATGAATGCTATCGTAATCCAACTTCAGCGCTCCCACCTCTAAGTTGAGGTTCGACAGGATTCTGTCGATGCCGCCCGAAAGCTGGTCCACGCATCCTTCAATCTTCACCGATGAAAGGTCGGCGTCAAGGGTCTTACCCATGCTGGCGTTCAAAACATCCCCATTAAGCCCGACAAACGCACCTTTGCGGCCTTTCATGGCTCTGGAGGCAGGCAAGGTAAGTTTCAGGTTCATCTTCGGCGAGCGGGCTTGTATAGAGTCCATGCTGAAATTAAAATCATTCAACGCTAGGTCGGCATTGGCTCTCAAACAGGGATTGAACTGATAGTCGGTGACCGCTTTGAGGAAGTCGTCGAGGGTGCTGTTTAAAGCCATTTTTATTTGGGCGCGTCCACCCAAGGCTGTGTTTTTCGGCAGGAAGCTCTTGAGGTCATTCATGACGAGGTTCGACCGGAGGTTCACATCGAGGTGCATCTTGTCAGCGAGGTCGGCGATGGCACCTGTGACCGTAAATTTTGAACGGTTCATCTGGGCGTCGAGCTGTATGTCGCGGGCGTTGATGCTATCGTTAAGGTTGAGGTCAAGCAAGGTGCTCAGCGTGATGTCTTTGAGGGGATAAGGCAGTTGCGGAATCCCTACCTCTGCATGGTTGGCGGTGACTTTGGCGGTGATGAGAGGCATCAGGGTATCGTTGAGAATGCCATTCACGGTGCCATTTTCAAGCTCCAGTTTTCCTTTAAAGGTGATGCCCTTAAAGCTCTTGACCACTTTTTCGGGAAGGTAACTCAGCACATCTTCGATGTCGAGGGTATTGGTGTTGAAATCTAAGTCAAGTCCCAGGTCTCCTCCATCATTCATATCAGCCTTTCCAGTCAAGTTAATTCGGTAGTCGTTGAGTTGGACCAATGCGTCGCTGAGGATGCCTTGGAATGGGTCGAGACAAAGATTCAATGGCAGGTTGAGGTTGACTTTGTCGTGGTTCAGCACCTGGTAGCCAGCATGGAGGCTCAGGTCGGGGCTGGAGAGTTTCAATAGGCCGTCGATTTGTTTGTAGTCATGCATCGACCCATTGAAATCAAGTTTTAGGTGTTGAAAACTGCCGTCGAGGCCATTCATCTTCAAGGCGAGGTCAGGGGCTGTCAAGGCCAGCACAGCTTGGATGTCCTCTTTTTCCATCTTTCCTTTGATATCCAGGTCCAAGGCATGAGCCGTGGCCTGCATTTGTTTGGACAGGTCGGTGTAGGAGAGTTCGGTGTTAGTCATTTTCACCTCTTGCAGGTCGATGCTATAGTCGAAAGGCTTGCTGGTGGTGTCCTCGCTGTTCGAGGAGAAGATGTCGAGGTTGCTATGTCCTTCGGCATCGGTGAAGAGGCACACCTTCGAGTCATCGAGGAGAAGGCTTTTGACGAGGATTTGTTTCTCGTTGAGGAACTTCTTGGCATCGGCGGAGAGGATGAGTTTGCCGACTTTCGCCAGGGTGTCGGTAGGTGCGCCTTCCATAGGACTCAGAATCGCTACTTGTTCAAGCTCAAGGCCGATGTCGGGGAACGTCTTGATGAGGGTCAGGCTGGCGCGTTCCAAGGCCAGGTCAAAGTCCACGTATTGCGGGACATAATGCTTCACCATCTTGGTCAGCCGTTTGGGAGAGGTGACGGTGCCAAGGGCGATGAAGACCGCTATAAGCACCAATCCGATCAGGCTGGCGAGGGTGATGCCGATGATTTTCAGTGTTTTCTTCATAGCAATGGTGTGATTCTTACATATTCGTGGGTGTTGCCATAGCTGTCTTCGTAAGTCAGGTACTTCTCGTTCAGTGAGGTGATGGTGAACATTTTAGGGACGACTGTGCCATTCCACAAGGTATGAGTGACCAGGAGCTGGTCGTTATTCAATGTCCAGGTGAAGGGCGAGGCTTCAGACTCATCGATGTCGTCGCTGGTGTCCCAGGTATATCCACTTCCGTCGCTCTTATACACGTCGTGGACAGTGCCTTCCTGCCATTCGCCATAGAGCAGTGTCTCGTCATAGCTGATAGAAGGGAACGAAGGTCCACATCCTGTCAATGCGGCCAGCATCAGGATGGCACCAAGAAGCAAGAGAGTTTTACATTGTTTCATAGTGTGTCAGTATCGTTTTGGTTTTCAATAATATCTAATTTCTCCTCAGGGTCTTTTGTGTCCGTTGTTTCTTCGTTTTTCTTTGGGTCTATTTTCCTGAAGATGTCGTATCGGTCTTTAGGTCTGGCCTCTTCAAGCCATTGGAATCCTTCGAGGTAACGGTCTTTTTCTTTAAGGTCTTTTTCGGGATAGAGGGTCTCGTCAACGTTGTTATAAAAATACACGCGGTCGATGTCGCCGTCTTTCATCATGATTTTCATGGTTTGTGAGGAGGAGACGTTGATGCCGATGAGGGATCCATCGTCTTCACGGAGCCAGGAGATGGTCTTGGCGTCGCTGTTCACGTTGACGTGATGCAGGTTGCTATCATGGAAGCGAGACACCATGGTTTGTCCAAAGATTTGGTTGTACCCTTCCACGGAATCGGCGGAGATGATAAAGGCGTTTCCTTGTTGCAGCACGCTGTCGATGGCGTGGTTGACGATGCGGATGTCGATGCTGTCGCCAGTGAGTTGTGATTGGTCAGCCCAAAGCACAGGCAGGTGTCGCATCCTGATGGTGGAGTCGGCCATGAAATAGGTCATGGTGTCGCATTGACCTTGCATGTCCGACTTAAAGAAACGGACATGGCGGCGGCCCACGACTTTCTCTTCGTCGTTGAGTTCCGTCTTGAAATGATAGAACACCGTGTCGGCGGTGATATAGAGCGAGTCGCCTTTGTCGTAGTAGGTGACACGGGTGCTGTCGGTGGCGAACGAGAAGCCCTGTTTCTCCCAGACCTCAGCGTATTCGCCTTCCATGATGACATTGTACGAGGTGTCGATGGCGTAAGCGGAGTTCATGGCTTTGGCGAAGCCAATCTGTCGGTCGTAGAGCAAGGAGTCGGCTCGCATGAGTTGAGTTTTATTATGCATCACCGGGTTTTTGTCGAGATAGGCCAGATCGCGTTCGGTGAGATAATAGCCATGCTCTCCTTCCAGGGTGTTTTCCTCATTGATGATGGTGGTAGGGCCTTGGAACCACATTTTCTCGATGCGGGTGTTGTAATAGAGGGTATCGGTGTACATCTGGTATTTCGGGCTGGTGACCTGCACATGGTGGAAGAAACGCAGTTCTTTGAGGTCGTCGCGGTAATAGCCCAGGTCGCTGACGAGCCTTTTGTCACCACGGGTGGTCACGCCGTGGTTTGGATAGCAGGCCAGATGAAGGTCACGGTCGTAGGTCATATATTCCGTCTCCAAGAGGGTGGAGTCGTCTTTGAGGCGCACTTCGTCGAAGAACTCGGCGAAGCGCAAGTCGCCATCGTATCGCATGGTCAGGCAGTACATATCGACGGTGTCGTTTACTTTGATATGTACGTTTTGGTAGGCGTCGAAGCTGTTTTGTGTTTCGTAATAGTAGGCGCTGTCGCAGTAGAAGTGGGTAGAGTCGTGACGGATATGCACTGCTCCGAGCAGGCGCACGGCGTCGCTGCCGGCTGCCTTATGCAGCTGGTTGGCGTGCTCGATATGCACCAAGGTCCTTTCACGGGTCGGTTTCGCTGTCGTGTCAGCAGGAAAGAAATCCTGTGCGAAGCCCTTTCCCATCATAAGGATGAATACTATGCCAATCAAAACCTCTTTCAATTCAATATTCTACCGAGATTAAACCCCTACGGGGTATTTCTCTCTTAATTCTTAATTCTCAATTCTCTTTTCCTTCCACCACGATCACGATTTCTCCTTTAACGTCTTTAGCGCTGAAATATTCTATGACTTCGGCGAGGGTACCTCGGATGTTTTCTTCATATATTTTAGTCAATTCTCGTGCCACAGATACCTTTCGGTCGGGTCCCATCACCTCCATCAGCTGTTCCAGGGTCTTGACGAGGCGGTAAGGTGACTCATAGAGGATGGTGGTATAGGAATAATTAGCGATTTGTTGTATCTTAGTTTGTCGTCCTTTTTTGTGAGGCAGGAAGCCTTCGAAGATGAACCGTTCGGCGGGGAGACCCGAGTTGACGAGTGCTGGCACGAAGGCGGTGGGGCCGGGCAGACATTCCACTTGAAGTCCTCGCTTGATACATTCGCGCACCAGCATGAACCCCGGGTCGGAGATGGCAGGGGTGCCTGCATCGGTGACCAGTGCCATGGTCTCACCAGCCTCGATACGGTCGGCGATGTGTGTTACTTGTTGGTGTTCGTTGTTAAGATGGAAAGCGGTCATAGGCTTGCTGATGCCGAGATGGCGGAGCAAGTTGCCGGAGGTACGGGTGTCCTCCGCCAGAATGACATCGACTTCCTTAAGCACGCGGATGGCCCTCAGGGTGATGTCTTCCAAGTTGCCGATGGGGGTAGGTACGAGATACAGCTGGGTCATGTCAAGCTTCGAATTTACGGTGTATCAAGTCGAGCAGTTTCTTATAAGCCTCGTTGTTGCTGTTCCATTGCAGTTCGATACGAAGTTCATTGAGGTAGATGAGTGCTCCGTTGAGGGTCTTCAGGTCATCGAGGTTCTCGACGGAGCGGTTATATTTCTCCATGCTTCCGCTGAACAACTCGTTCACAAACAAAAACTTGTCGTTGATTCCGATTGCCGACCTCAGGTTACGCACCGACTGGCTTTGAAGTCTGGCAGCCAGGCTATGGTCTTCACCATGTTGCATTTTCTCGCCCAGGGTTTCCGGAGTTTCGATTTCGAAGCCCACATCCTCGTTCTCTTCCATGTTGCCAAAGATGATTGGTTCGTATTGGAAATCATCGTCAGGTTCTTCTTCGCGGGTTGGTTCCACAATGGGTTCTTCAGCTTGAAGAGGTTCTTCTTGGAGCGGTTCTTCAGCTTGGAAAGGTTCTTCAGCTTGAAGAGGTTCTTCTTTGAGGGGTTCATCATCGGCCATTCGATCTATCGAAGGTTCTTCTTCCGTGTGTTCTCCTGCGAAATAATCTTCCTCGGCAGTTTCCGCTTCACCTTCTTCTACAAGTTCTTCAGCCATTTCTTCATTTGCTTCTCCAGCTTCTTCTTCTCCTTCTTCTTTTTCGTCATCGAAAGGCGGGAAGTCGAAATGAGGGATCACCATTTCAATTTCATCTCCTGTGGTATAGACATTATTTTTCTTTTCAGGCTGTTTCTCTTCGAAATCGAAGAGCCCTGTAGTCTCTTTTTCCGGTTCTTCTACAAGGCGAGTGGTTTCCTCTTCTTCGTTAGTCATTTCCAGATCTTCGCTACTCACCTCCTCACTTTCCACTACATCACTTTCCACTTTTAACTCCTCGTTCTTCACTTCCTCTTCAATGGGTTCCATTTTGAAAATGAAGCCATAATCCTCAGCGGGCTGGACATCCTCTTCAGGTTGGGGTTCAAGCTCTGTTAGGTTTTCCGGTTCTGGTTGGGGTTCTTCTTCTGGTTGGAGCTCTTCTTCCAGTTGGGGTTCTTCTTCCGGTTGGGGTTCCTCTTCTGGTTGAGGTTGCTCCTCCTCCGGTTGGAGCTCTTCTTCTAGTTGGATTTCCTCTTCGAGTTGGATTTCTACTTCTGGTTGGGGTTGCTCCTTCACCAGATAATCTTCTTCCTGCGGGGTGTCCTCTTCTGGCAGTTCTTCTTCTGTCGGGACATCCTCTTCCGTCAGGTTATTCTCTTCTGCTTCGACCACCTCCATGGGTTGAGGATTTTCTTCCACGGGTGCCTCTTCTGCTGTCGGTGCTTCTTCACCATTCGTTTCTAACTCCTCGTCATTCACTTCTTTTTCCTCATCGCTTCCCAATCCGAAAAGGGCGTTGATCATGTTGGGGTCGATATCGAGTTCTTCGTCATTGGGGGTTGGATTACCGATGTTGATGGAGCAAAGCTGGTCATAAATGGTATGGGTGCGATTCATCATCACATCCAAATCGAGGATTCCGATGGTTTTATTATTGCGGATTAAGTAATCGACTTGTTGTTGTAACAAGCTGATTTCGTGCTTTAAAGAAGATAATAAATCTTTTTGCTCTTGGAATTGGTTGTTCATATCTGAAATCTCTTTATTTTTGCTTGGAATGAAAACGCTAAATTACAAAGATTTAAAATATATAAGGCATGTTTCTCGAAAAAGATTATCATAACAGGAGTCAAGGCTGGATTGAGGTCATTTGTGGGTCCATGTTTTCGGGCAAGACCGAGGAGTTAATCCGTCGTTTGAAGCGGGCAAAAATCGCCAAGTTACGGGTAGAGATCTTCAAGCCTGGGGTTGACACGCGTTACAGTGAAGAGGACGTGGTGTCGCACAATGCCACGGCTTTGCATTCCATCCCTGTGGAGAATGCCACGCAGATTCTGTTGTATGCGAACGAGGTTGATGTCGTTGGCATTGATGAGGCGCAGTTTCTTGACGATGAGCTGCCCAACGTATGTCAGCAGTTGGCTAACAACGGGGTACGGGTCATCGTTGCGGGTCTCGACATGGACTTTTTGGGGAATCCCTTCGGGCCCATGCCTAAGCTGATGGCCATTGCTGAAGATGTCACGAAGGTTCATGCCATCTGCGTACGATGCGGTGGCCAGGCGCAGTACTCGCACCGCACCATTGCTGGCGACAAGCTGGTGGTTCTCGGCGAAACGGAGAGTTATGAGCCGCTTTGCCGGGCGTGTTACAACGCGGTTAGGAAATAGGAAGTGAATTTTGAGAAACGCTTCTTGTATGCGATTCAGTGTAAGCAATAAAAAAGAGGGTGACCATTTTTAGTCACCCTCTCCTTTTGTTTCAGACTCAAAGTGGGTTTATTGATACACTTTGACATCGGTTTCGCCATTCATGACCATGAGGCCATTCAGGGCGAGGGCTTTCATCTCGTCTTCGCCGGGATAGACATAGACCGGAGCAATCTTTTGCACATGATCTTTGACGAGGCCGCAGAAGGTCTTGTCGTAAGCCATGCCACCGGTGAGGAAGATGGCGTCAACCTCCATGCTCATGGCAGAGGCGGCGAGGCCACCGACTTCCTTGGCGACTTGATACGCCATGGCGCGATAGATTTTCTCCCATTCTTTGTTACCAGCCTTGACGGCGTTTTCCACTTCGAGGGCGTCGTTAGTGCCGAGGTAGGCCACGAAGCCACCTTTGCCCTTCAGCATCTGGCCAATCTCTTTCTTGGTATATTTGCCACTGAAGCAAGCATCGACGAGGAATCCTGCTGGCAAGGAGCCTGCGCGTTCTGGGGTGAAGGGGCCGTCGCCGTTGAGGGCGTTGTTGGTATCAACCACGCGACCGTGCTTATGGGCGCTCACGGAGATGCCTCCACCGAGGTGGATGGCGATGATGTTCATGTCTTCGTACTTGCGTCCAAGGTCTTTAGCCAGCTGACGGGCGATGATTTTCTGGTTGAGGGCATGGAAGATGGAGATACGCGGGAACAACGGATGTCCCGAATAACGAGCCACTTCATCCATCTCATCGACCACGACCGGGTCGGCGATATAGGCTTTCACGCCAATCTCCTTGGCGATGTCGTTGGCGATGAGGCCACCGAGGTTGGAGGCGTGCTCGCCGCTAATCCCAACGGTGAGGTCATTGATCATGGCCTCGTTGACTTCATAGACACCCGAGACGAGGGGGCGGAGCAGACCGCCACGACCGACGACACAGGACATCTCCTTGATGTTGATGCCTGCCTCTTTCAACTCGTTGAGGATGACTTCCGTACGGAAAGGCTTCTGGTCGGAGATGCGTTCATATTTCCCCACTTCTTCGGCGGAGTGTTTGATGTTCTTTTTGAATATCTGCTCCTCGCCATCAAAGACCGCAATCTTTGTCGAGGTAGAACCTGGGTTAATCGTTAATATTTTGAACATAGTTAATCAATTGGTCAGTTAATCAGTTGGTTAGTTTAAACAGATTAAGAAGCTGTTTTGATTTTTTGTTTAAAGTTTTATTTTTTTTCTTTTTCGGCTTCTTTGAGGGTCTTTTTGGTCTGATTTTTTGTTTCGCTCGCTCCGATAGCCCGCTATCGTCGTTCGCTCAACAGAAAAATCATCCTCAAAAATCCCTCTCAAATAAGCTCGAAAAAAAATCAAAACAGCTTCTAAGCCATAAGAGCGGCGAGGGCGATGGAATAGAGTTTGGTCTTGGAGGTGTCGCCGCGTGAGCTAAGGACACAAGGTACCCTGGCGCCCATGAGCATGGCACCGACTTCGCTCTTGTCGAACTTGGTGCAGCACTTGTAGAACACGTTGGAGCTCTCGAGGTTGGGGAACACGAGGCAGTCGGCATCGCCAGCCACAGGGCTCTTCATGCCCTTGATGGCAGCGGTCTCAGCGTCGGTAGCGAGGTCGAGGGAGATGGGGCCTTCCACGACACAACCCTTGATCTGGCCGCGTTCATTCATCTTGGCAATGATGGCAGCATCAACACAAGCAGGGATGCCCGCGCTCATCTGTTCCGTGGCAGTGATCATGGCCACCTTGGGGCAGCTGACACCGAGTTTCTTTGCCACGTCAGTGACATACTTGAGCAAAGTCTGCTTTTGTTTCAAGTCGGGCAACGGGATGATGGCACAGTCGGAGGCCACCATCAATTTGTGATAGTTAGGATTCTCAATGACGGCAACGTGAGCCAGCGTGACGTTGGGCGGGCAGAGACCACGTTCTTTGTTGAGGATGGCGCGCATGTACTTGTCGGTGGGCAACAGACCTTTCATGAGGATGTCGGCCTCGCCCGCATTGATGAGGTCGCAGGCCATGGCGGCAGCCTTCACATCCACAGGCTCATGGATGACTTTGAAGCTGTTGATGTCGATGTTTTCGGCTTTGCACACCTCCGCGATGACCTCTTGGTCACCAATGAGGGTGGCGTCAATAAGACCTTCTTTCACGGCAGCATTCACTGCACAGATGGTGTGGTCGTCGTTGGCGTAAGCGGCCACAAGACGTTTCTTGGGTTTGCTGCGCAAAACCTCGAACATTTGCTCTAATTTTCTGATTTCCATTATATTATAATTTAGGATTATGATTTTTGAATGAAGTGACTCATCGAGTCGTATGCAAAGATAGACATTTTAGTGATAGCTTCGCTGAAAACCTTCAAAAAACTACAATTTTATGTATTCAGCTTTCAGCAGAGGTTCATGATGCTCGGCAGGGACACATGATTTCACCGCGTTGACAACAATGTTCATCATCTTTTCATGGATATAGTCCTTGCGCATGACCAAACTGATGATTCTTTGTGGCACGGGATTGACGATTGGACACAGGTGGCTTCTTATATCTTCCGTGAGAAAACGGATATGAGTCTCCGGCACAATAGTGACACCGCCGTTTTCGTTGGCAACTTGTATCAAGATGCCGACGCGCCCCCCTTCATACATCTCCTCGTATGTGTAACGCGCATCCGTGGTGATGGTGTTTTTCTCGAGCAAACGGACACCGTCACGCATCACCCACAAAGGATAGTTACGCAGCTCAGATCGCTGGATGGAACCCGTGAACGAGCCGGACTCGCCAGCGGTGACAAATGCAAAAAAACGCTCATGAAACAAGGGAAGCTCAAGAAATTCCTTGTCGTTAACGGGACCCGTGACAAGCCCCATGTCGATTTCAGCCTTCCTCAAATGGTCAAAGATGGAAGCAGACCCCATTTCTTGGGCTTGCATCTTGACTTCGGGATAGAAATCTTTCAAATATTTGAACATCCCGGGCATCAAGACAGGCGCCACTGTGGAGATCATGCCAACATGCAAAGAACCTGAAGACAGCATCTTCTCCGAACGAGTAAGCTCCACCAACTGTTTTGCATGGTACAGGACTATCTTAGCCTTGTCGATGACTTTTCTCCCGATTTCAGTGACTTCCACAGGATGCGTGTCACGGTTAAACAAAGTGATGTCAAGCTCCTCCTCAACTTTATGAATCATCAAACTAAGCGTGGATTGGGTCACGCCAAGCACCTCGGCAGCCTTGACAAAATAACGGTATTCGTCCACTGCCACAATGTATTCCAACTGTTGTAATGTCATTGATTATTGATTTTTATCAATACAAAGATAGATAATATTGTATTGAACAATAAAAAAAGCCTAAATATTTTTGCGACTTCAACAAAAAAGCATGAGAACACTGACTATCACGATACGATTTATTGGTTTTTCCTTAATAGCCCTATTTATACTCATTCTCATTTCAGCGGTAGTGTCGTTTTTCAATCACTGTGACGATGGTTTTTATCCATTGGTCATCTCTGGGGGCCTCACATTGGCCTGTGGGCTTGTCTGTCTGTTAACCACGAAGCCGACGCGGAAGATCAGCATCACCAATGGGTATTTCATTGTCACAGGATGCTGGGTGGCGTCATGCTTGTTTGGGGCGTTGCCGTTTATGTTATATGGTCATGAGTTCGGGGTGGTGAATGCCTGGTTTGAGAGCGTGTCGGGGTTCACAACCACGGGAGCCTCTATCTTGAACGATATCGAGGCGGTGCCACAAGGCATATTGTTTTGGAGGATTGCCACTTCATGGATTGGTGGTGTCGGGGTGGTCTCGTTGATATCCATTGTGATTACAGCGAACGATGACCATCGTTCCATCATGGCAGGCATGGAGTTATCGACGATTGCCAAGGAATTTTATCAGGGACGCAGAAAGCAGTTCATTTACAGGATTTTGACGGTCTATGTGGCTTTGACCTTGATTTCGTTTTTCTCCCTGCATGTTGCCGGCATGAGCTGGTTTGACGCGGCCACACATGCCATGTCGGCGTGTAGTACCTGTGGCTTCAGCACCAAAAACAACAGTGTGGCTTTTTTTGACAGCCCAGTCATCGAGGCCATCTTGATTGTCTCTATGTTATTGGCTGCCATTAACTTCAGCCTGTTGTTTTCCACGTTTTGGCCTAATGGCAGCAATCGACGCAACATCTTCAACACCAGCCTTGTAAGGTTTTTTATAGCGGCCTTGTTCTTGGGTGCAATGATACTCAGCATCGACTTGGTGAACACGGACACCGTTGATTCCTGGGGTGAGGCTTTCCGGGTGTCGGCTTTTCAGCTAAGCTCCATTGCTACGACCACGGGATTCGCCACGTCCGACACCAACCTGTGGCCTCCGTTATGCAAAGGCATCCTCATCATTGGCTCGTTGGTATGCGGCTGTTCCGGCTCCACCTCGGGTGGCATCAAGATTGACCGTGTCTGGCAAGCCATGAAAGGCTGCAAGGAGATGTTTCGTTCGCTTAACGATCCTAACAAATATGATTATATCAGAATCGCGGGACACACAAAAAAGGAAGACGATATCAGCACTGTCATGACCTTCATCATGTTTTACCTGCTGATAGCTGGCCTTGGGGCGGTGGTTTACATGTTTTCCGGCATGGATTTCCAAACAGGACTCTCTGCTTCTGTCGCTTGTATCGGCAATGTGGGGCCAGGTTTCGGCGAGGTAGGATCCATGGGCAACTATGCGGGGTTGTCATGGATTTTGAAGTTATTCAGCACACTGCTGATGTTGTTGGGCAGACTGGAGATCTATCCTATTTTAATCGTCCTCGGCACGATGATTCATAGAAGTTATCCCAAAGGAATGCGTTTCAAGGCTTTATAGAAGGCGCCGGTAGGCTGGAGAAAGCTCTGGAAATAGACAATCTCCTTGACATCGGCATGGAGGTAAGACTTCTGTTCAATACCTTGATAAATTTGCTGGAAGAAAGGCTTGTCGATGAGCTGTTTGATACGGCACACGGTGAGGTGAGGCACAAAGTTCTGCCGGTCGCGGAGATAGCCGAGGTCATCAAAGGCATCGAGGACATCCTCTTCCAGGTCATAGAGTGCCTTAGGTTCGTTGCTCATGCCCATCCACAGTACCCTTGGTGAGTGGTTACTTCCGAAGATGCCCGTTCGGTTGAAGTCCATGGTGAAAGGCTGATGCCTTTGGGCCACCTGTTGGCAAGCTTCAATGATTTTGTGGATATCTTGGTCGGGTGTGTCGCCTACAAATTTCAAGGTGAGGTGAATCTGGTCAGTCTTGCACCAGTTGATATTACGGCGTTCATGCTCCAGATTTTTTTGGAGACGTTGCACGAGAGCGGGATAATCCGCCCCGACAGCGATAGGGATAGCTAAAAAGGTTCGTTTCATTTTTTATAATATTTTTTTCAACCAAATACGGAGAACGGGGTCGCCGATAATAATACCATTTTCGGTAATCTCAACCAACTCCTTATCTATAAGCTTTTTTTTCAGCCGAGTGATATTTGAAGGCACGCCTAAATCAAAAGTATCGCGAACAGCTTTCTCTCCGAAACCACGGCTCACACCCGACAATACCGCCCTAAGGAAATTCATCTGATAGGTAGTCAGTGAGTTTAATTGTTCGATAAAGATGCCTGAATTTTGATTCACTAAATCCTCCATTGCCTGATCAAGAATCGCATCAGTAACCGTTTTCTTTGTCAGCACCAAGGTGCTGTAAGCCAGCTGTTGTACGTAAGATGACTGATATTCCACATTTTCACACAAGCGACGGATAAGCTCGTCTGAGATATGTTTCTTTTGGCTTTCAAACCGACTGGAGATATAGACCGTCCAATACTTTAAGGGGATGGGCTTCAGATACAGCAACTCACCGAATTTATAAAAAGGATAGCTCTTCTTTTGGAACAAGTTGGTCATCATGTGCATCTTACTACCATATAGACAATAAGACACGTTTTTCTGATGTTGCCATGCCGTACGCATTCGTTTTTGGACACTCAACGAATCCGGGAATTCTCCCACTTGTTGAAATTCATCAATACACAGAATGATATGGCATCCTTTTTTTTGAGCGATTTTCTCAGGAAGCTCCAACACTTCTTCAGGAGTATGAGTCTTAGGCGTGATTCCCAAAGAAATAGAATAATCAGAAACGGGATCAGGCGATAGGGAGATTTTTGGGGCCAGCCGTTCAACAAAACCTTTAGTCAAATCTTTCCACTCCTCTATTTTAGAAGCGGTTTGTTTTAACACAGCCGCTGAAACCGTGTTATAGAAATCGTATTCATTACGGCAGGAAAACACATCCGTTTTCACCACGATTAGTTTCTTTGAGGCAACAGCTGCCGCCACCTTGTTCACCAATGAGGTTTTGCCCCATCTGCGAGGTGATATTAAAATGGTATTGACTCCGTATTTGAAGTTAGTAGAAAGACGCTGTATTTCATCCTCTCTACCTATAAAATGGTTGTCATCTACTGGCACGCCGAAAATAAATGGTTTGTCCATAACCAGAAATTTTTCGGCAAAGATAACACAATATTTGGTATTTCACAAGCTTGTGATTCACAAAGTTGTGAAACACAAGTTTGTGAATAACTTAATTTGTTGATTTATAATGAACTAATAATCTCTTCAAAACTCCTGTCATCTTGTAAGCCATTCATCTTTTCTTGCTTAATGCGAGATTTGCGGCGGGCGTAGGAGGCGGTTTGTATGTTCATCAGAATGGAGATGACTTGGTTGCTGAAACCTTGACGAGTGAGAGCGCAGATTTGCAAATCGTTCTTATTCAAAGTAGGGTATTGTTCCAGCAATTTCTTGGTAAAACCACCATAGACCATGTCGATAAGCTCTATGTAATTGTCCCATTCATCTTCTATAATGTTGAAGTCAAGGGTATTTGCCGTGATTTGTTCACTGAGAGCCAGGGCTGTGACATAAACTTTGTTTTTTTTCAGCTTCATTTCCATTTGGTTCCTGTTCTCTTCTGTTTTCAACTTGGCACTCAAGGTCTTTTGGCGGAATACCATTAAAACGGTCACCAAAAAGACCACCAACAGGGCAAGGATAAGATAAAGGGTTATGGTTTTCAGTTTTTGTTCCGCTTCGAGGTTGTTTTTCTGCATTTGGAGATCGTATTCCGCCTTGATGCGTTGCACTTGTTCGCTGCGGTGTTCGCGGTCGGCCAGCATCATGTTTTCGGTGAAAAGCTCGTGACATTCGAGGGCTTTTGGGTAGTCGCCGGCAAACTGGTAGAGGTAATAAAGGCTCTGGTAGGCCGACATCCGGACGCCTGCTTTATCGCTGTGGGTGGCCTCGTTGAGGTGGGTGATGGCAAGGCTGTCGTGCGACAGATAGTAATTTGCCAGGCCTAAGGTCAGATGGCAAGCGTCGGCATCGGCGCCTTCGGCCAACGCCTGACTGACGTGCTCTATCACCTGCCCATAGTCTTCCTTTGCCATCAGCACGTCGAGGCTCAAGTCCAAAAGCAGTTCACCTTCCATCGTTGTGTCGCTCAGTGTTTTGGCGAGTTGCAAGGCTTCCCAATAGTGCTGTTGTGCCGCATTGATGTCGCCCATTGAGGCTGTAGTGCGACCACAGTTGCGCAAGGCGTTCATCAACAAGGTGTCATTACCCAAATCGCGAAACAGTTGAGCTGCATCGACATGGAGGGGCAGGGCTTCGTCGAACAGCTCGTGTTTCCAGTAGGCGAAGCCGAGGTTGTCTTCGATAAGACCTTTCAGGCGTTGTACCTCGGGATTGGATAGGTCACAGCGGTCGATGGCGAGCAGGGCATGGCTTAGGCTTTGTGCGGCAGCCTCCGTCTGCTTGTCGGCGATGTGCTGGCTCCCTTGTTCAAGGCAAGCCTGAGCCTCTCGTAAATAACTTGTCTTGTTATGGCAGGCCGTGAGGATTGCCAACGACAAAAACAAGCAAATGATTATGTTTTTTGTTTTCATTGTTTCACGAATTTCTGAGTCGTTTCGCCCACGCTGATGAAATACATGCCGACGGGCAAGTTGGCAATGTCAATCTGTTGGGTTTCAGCCGAAATGCTGCCAGTCAGCAAGGTTTGTCCCATCAGGTTGGTGATGCGGTAGGTTTGGTCCGGTAGAGACGGTGTGCACACCGTCTCTACAAACAGGATGTTATTCGCAGGATTGGGATAGACCATGAAGGTCCCTGAGCCCGTCGAAGGGCCGTCCTCATCAACACCATGAATCTCGCTATAGATGGCATCGCAGTCCTCGTCGTCATTATGGTAAAGCAAGGCGTCTTCTACCCAGAAACAACGCAATCCGTTCACATCGAAATTGCTGTTACGGTTCATCAGCCGTTCGGGGAAGAAATTGGTCATGTGGCCGAAACTGCACAAGATGTCGCCGCTGAAAAGGTCGTTTTCGTCACTTATGCGCAGCTTCCTGATATTAATTCCGTTGAGTTCTTGGTATTCCACCATATCCACATGCATTGTAACGCTTTCCGTGCCCACTTTGATTTCCCATTCGTCACCAGCTTCGGCAGTGAGGTCATACAAGGTGGTGAATTCCTGCAAATCCTTATTCCACCAGTACACCTTTCCGTTATCCTCATACAAATACTCGTGCGTCACCTTGGTGGTGATTTCGTCGCGGTCGTAGATGGTGTTGCTGCGCACGATGATTTTGGGCCTTTCGGTGCCGATAGTGGTGTCTGCAGCATATTCCAAGTGTTGGGAGGTGATGCTGCCGTCGTCGTTGAGGATTT
>JAEEGG010003292.1_pt1 | contig 40356 bp, 32 predicted proteins | sample 9134161 | NCBI WGS metagenome assembly JAEEGG01 (sample SAMN16246543, study PRJNA631951) | gut metagenome | biome: gut microbiome; feature: rumen; material: CR-attached | host: Bos | place: Iran: Karaj | collected 2018-10 | reverse complement strand
TGCGTTTTTACCTGTTTTATGATGCAAAGATACACTTTTATTTCCAATAATAATCATACTCAAATGATATTTGTGCATTTTTAATACTTGATACTCGACTGTCTATTTGCTCTCGAGTATGATTATTTGAAACTTCAAGTATCATTTATAACAATACTTAAAGTTATAATCATACATATATATATAAAATATTTTGTGTATTTGTATTTTTTTTATACCTTTGTGCGATATTTATAATTCACAAGCCCCTCCTAACCTCCCCAAGGGGAGGAGTCTCATCCGGGCGGTTCTTCCCCCTTGGGGGAAACGAGGGGGCTTAACTTCTAACTCCTTTTGTGTATTTGATAAAAAATGATAATGACGCTTTTCATGAAAAATAATGGTAGAATACTTGTATTGGCGATGTCTGTCATAGGCATCATGCTATTCATGTATGCATGCTCGAAAGATGGTGAGACTATCTATGAATTCAATCCTGACGAGCCGCAGGCTGTGAAGGCTCCGATAGTAACGGTTATATATAGTGCTAAAGCACTTGGCGATCGCCAGTCCAATGACTTAATCTATAAGGGAGTGGAGCAGGCGGCCGTGCAATATGGCGTTGATGTCCGGCAGTTTTCGCCGGAAAGTTATGATGAGGGGATGGCTTATCTTCGCACCATGTTCAACTATGTGAGTTCGTCGAAGAATGATACTCCCCGTCAGCTTTATATCGTCTGTGCTACTGAATACGATGAGTATATCAGAGAGAATAGCCATGTCTTTGCTGAGAATCCCAATGCAGAACTGCTCTATGTGAATACATCCGTGCCGCTGGAGGAGGGATGCGGCTCCACACTTTATATGCCCTATTACGGGGTGATGTACGAGGCAGGGGCGCTTACGTCTGCAGTTTTTTATAAGGAAGAGGTTTTTATCGTGGGTGCAAATCCTGTAGATGAAGCTGTAAAGGAGGCAATAGACGGTTATACAGACGGCTTCGATTCCGAGTATTATGAATTTGAAGGCGATTGGTTAGCCGAAAGGGGATACTACGTCCATTACCTCGGGGAGAATTCGGGTGAGGGCTATCATATTCCGGATTCCACTGCAGCCCATTTGCTGGTCTATCCATTCCAGGAATTGTCGTTTTATGATGTGCCGGTATATGTGCCTGTTTGCGGAGGCTCGGCAAACAAGATGAACTATCTGATGGATGTTTTGGGAGGAGCGTATTATGTGTTGGGGGTAGATGTAGATTTGCACAAAACGAATTCTCCGTTGGCTGCCGTAAGACATTTGGACAGGGCTATGATACTTTGCGTAGGACAATGGCTTTCGTCAGATGGTCTGCCTCATCACCAGACCCTTGGTCTTGCCTCAGGATATACAGAAACAGTGATTAATCTTGATTACACTCTCGGGGCAAAGGATTACTTCGAGATTTTGGTTTCTGACGAGTTGCTCAGGCAAATCCACGCAGATGCCGTGAGAAAGGAGGAAGAGTATGGTAGGTAAGATCGCCGATAAGAGATGGCTGCAGACAGTCGCAGCCCGTTTTGTGCCGCTCATGCTGCTTTTCAGTTCCTGTCAGCAGCAGGAAGACACTATAGTGTATCAGGACAGTCACCGATGGGTGGACAAGACGATAGCTGTGGTCGCCCCGTTGAGCGATGCTGCCAATAAGGGAAGGTTAGAGAGAACCGCCAAGTGGATGCATGAAAACTTCCAGAAAGCCCAGCTTTCAGGAGACGTGTGCATCCGATTGAACCTGCAGTGGTATGATGAAGACAGCGAGAATGCAGAAACTCTGGCCGAGCTGTTGGCAAACGACAACAGCGTGGCTGCCATTGTGGGCCCCTTCAGCAGCGAGGACGTGGAGGTGTTTGCTGCAAAATGTCAGAAAACCGAGAAACCGCTGATTACCCCAACGGCAACCAGCGAGGAAGTTATTCGACGCTATGCTGTTCCCACCCAGAATGGCCGGAACGAAGCAAAACCATTCCTCTGGTCGCTTACGGAAACAGACGTGTCCTTCACCGAAGTGTGCTTGTCGGCATACGCCAGCTATTCGCAGTTCTACACCAACAGTGATGTGACCCGCAACTACATTTCGATGTTCTCACCCGAAAACATGTATGGCAAGACATTCTTCAACTGGGTTACGTTCCAGGCCGAGAATCTCGGTTTGAGCGTCAGGCACAACAGGCAGTTCATAACGTCTGAAGAGCTGAGAACCATGATGACAGAATACTTCGAGGACAAAGAAGACCATCCTCTGTCAGAAGGGATGTGTTGTGTTGTTGAAAACACACAGGAGATGTTGGAAGTGGAGCGTGCGCGTTTTGATGTTTGTTACGACCGGTTTCTGGATGAGGACGAATACGAACAGTCCTTCACCGACCCCTCCTATTCCTGGTATCGAAGAGACCTTGAGTCCAATTACCCGGTTTATTTTGCTTTCACCGGCATATCGCAGGAATCAATCAACGCCCTGAGTGACAGAGAAAAGTTGGAAGTTGAGTCTTTGCAGGGCTTTACACCTTATGCTGACCCCACTACAGGATTTGAGATGAGCTACGAAGGACGTTTCGATGTAAAGCCTACATACGAGGAATGCAAGTTTTATGACGGTCTGCTGCTGACTGCCTTTGCCTCCTATAAGCAAGCACTGGAGGACAGCCAGGATGACCTTGGAACCGTGGACAGGAATCGCGCCTTTAATGAAGTTATCTACGAATTGTGTTTCCCCAATCTGGAAGGTGCTGTAAGTGCTTCGGTTTGGAGTGCGTCGTCCATGGAACTTTACCTCGCAGCTCTGCGGGAAGGCAGACAGCCGCAGTTCCGAGGTGCTTCGGGCAAGATCAGTTTCGACCCTGAGACGTGCACCCCTGCAACAGGTTCGTGCTATATGCATTGGCAAATTATCAACGGCAAGATGCAGTGTCTGAACTATTTCAGTTCTGCCGACAACGAACGGGTAGGGAATGCGACAGCGGCATGGCGCTATCTATACGATGAGAATGAAACAGCAAAGCGTTTCGCCTCCATAGCCAAGGACGAAGAAGTTGGCATAGACTACGGTACGCTGAAAGACCAGTATGCAGTACTCGTACATGCCAGCACCGAATTTGCCAACTACCGTCATCTGTCGGACGTGCTAAACGTCTATCAGCATTTGCGCCGTGGCGGATTTGACGATGACCATATCATTCTCATTGCCGACCGTTCGGTTGCCGACAGCGACAGGAACCCAGAACCGGGTGTGGTCCGTACGAGTGTGGGCGGTCAGGACCTGATGCAGGGAGCGCAGATAGACTATGATGCCTCCAAACTGTCCGTTGCTGACATTGCTGACATACTCAAGGGGCAAGGCAGCGACCGCCTGCCTGTAGTATTGCCTGCCGATGCCGGCAATAATGTGATGTTGTACTGGAGCGGTCACGGACACAGTATAGATGACGGAGGATTCAATGAATTCGAGTGGCGCGACGAGCCTGCAGGAAAAGGCTTCACCAGCCAACTCATGCAGCAGACGGTCAGCCAGATGCAACAGGCCGGAGCTTTCCGTAAGTTGCTCATTGTTGCCGAACCATGCTATGCCGAGGCTGTAGTGAATGCCGTCCGAGGCGTGCCTGGTGTGCTTGCCATGACCGGTGCGAATGCCAAGGAACAGTCCTGGGCCGACCACTGGAACAAGTCGGGCCAGTTCTGGATGTGCGACCGCTTTACCAGTAACCTGGCTGACGCACTGAGTGCCAACCCGCAAATCACATATCGTGACTTATACCTGTATTGTGCTCAACACACGCTGGGTTCTCATGCCTGCATCATCAATGCAGAGAATTTCGGAAACCTGTATCATAGTGATCCGGCTGAGTTCGTAATAAAAAAGAAATAAAATAGTATAAGATAAATCAGAATGAAAACAAGAATATACAGCTGGTGTCTGATGACAGCCATACTTATGCTGAGTATAGCATGCTCGGATAGTGACAGCACTCAATCCGACAGCGAACAGACGGGCGGGACAACTGCCGAAGACAGGCAGGTCAGGGAGAACAGCACACTGGTCTCAGTACTGAAGTCTGCATCTTATTCGCCCCAGGAATTTGTGGACAACATAGGTACCCCTTCATATTATAATTTGATGAATTACTTATCTCCGCATTTTTCTGAAGGCATAAAGGCATTTGACCGTATAAAATTGCAGACGCATCTGCCTCAACTCGACAGGGACTTTGCTGCCGAGGTCGGTACCGAACCAGACGGTAGTCGTAGATGGAAAATAGAAACGTATTCATTTACCTATCGTAGCCACACGGTAGCCGGTGAGGAATGTGTCATGTCGGGTCGTGTGACCTTCCCGAACAACACTGTTGACGGGACATCGCATCAGGTGAAAACTCTTTCGCTATGTTCACGTCAGGCGCTCTCAGGTAATGATTGGGCAGCGTCAGAGAGTATGTTTCGCATGCCTATACGTGCATTGTGGAATTCGGCTGTCATTGAGCCTGATTTCCAGAATTACGGGGTAAATTTTGCTCAGGTACCCGAAGGTGCAGCTTCACCAAAGGTGTTGGCACGCCAATTGGCCGATTGTTTGCTTGCTGCACTTGAACTGATGCGTCAGCATGGTGTCAGTCTGGCTCCCGACGGTTATACTACAAACTGGGCTAGTTCGCAGTCGTGTGCAGTGCCGCTTATGTTTGCAAAATATTATGAAACAGAGGCTCCTGACTGGTTCCGTAATGCAGTGAAGCTACACTCCACCTTTACAGGTGAAGGACCATTGTATTTGCCTGATGCATTTTTATATCTCTTTAAACACATGGAAATGGCCAATGATTTTTATACCTATCCTTGCAGTTATATTTCTGCTTTTACTCCCGAACAACTTGGCGGATATACTTTCCATGAATTTGTGGCCCCGTGGTTTACAAATACGTATGTAAAAGTAGATGAGAAAGAATATACGGTTGCAGATGCTACATCCAAGATGATATTACCTTGGGATTTTTTACCTCCCTCGGATTTTACGCGTTTGGATCAGATATTGTCACCAGACATGGTAACGGCAGATGGCAATATCGACATGGAATCTGAAAAGACCAAGGCTGTCTTCGGGATTCTGGAAGAACATGGAGACATGAGCGGATGGACACCGCAGCATCCCATATATATAGCACATAGTGAAGAAGATGCAGTGTTCCCGTATGAATTGGCCTACGAGCATTATCTGAGGTTGAGTAATCAAGGACAGAACCCGCTGGTTCATTTCGTCACAGTGCCACCAATAGAATCCATTGTCTCACCTCTTATTAATACGATTGGAGTTTCGTATAGTTATTCTTACATTCATACATTAGTATCTTTTATTATGCAGTTTTATATGTCAGATGTTGAAAAACCTGAGGACATGGAAAAAATCTATGCAGGGAAATAATATAAAAGGATAAATTATACAATGTTATTTATGAGATATTTTTTATATTTTGCTATGATCTTCTTGCTGTTTTTGACGGCAGGGTGCTCTGATGGTGATTCACAATCGGCGAAGAATGGCAAATCCAATCTGCTGGTAGATGTGATTAAGGCTGAGAAGTATAGTCCAGAAGAGTTTATGAAAGTAGTGTCGCCAAAAGAACAGTTCAAAGAACTTCACGAACTGTTTCCTGATTTGCATCCAATGATCGAGACTATTATGCGTACAAAGATGCTGTCTCGCCTTGTAACACTCGATGCCCTGTTTCAGCTTGAGGTAGGCTGCAACAGCAAACACCAGCGTCAGTGGCAAATGGAGAGCTACGTCTTCACATATATGAGTAAATCGGCAGATGGGGCAGACGTGCTGCTTTCTGGGCGTGTCACATTCCCGAATAACATGGTTGAGGGAGTCGGTCACGAGGTTGAAACTCTTTCCATTTTTTCCCATCCGAAAATACCGGGAGTATCGTGGGTTCCGTCTAATAATCTTGACATCATGATGCTGCGTGCTTTTTTCAACTCGGCAGTCATCGAACCCGATTTTCAAGGTTACGGTGTTGACGAAGGAAAGCATAAGAATTCAGCCTATGTCCCCAAAGTTACGATGCTTCAGTTGGCAGACTGTGTGACTGCGGCTTTGGAAGTGATGCGACAGCATGATGTGAAACTGGCTCCCGAAGGTTTCTCTGAAAATTGGGGCGGTTCCCATACATCTGCAACAACGGTTTATTTCCAGAAATACTATGAGACAGAGGCACCTGCATGGTTCCGGAAAGCTGTTCGGCTGCGGTCTTCATTTGTTACGACAAACATCAGGGATTATAATGTGGCCGAAATCCAAGACATCACAGGTCCTGAGCCACGTAGTTCTGAAGCATTCAGGGAGGTAATTACCTCATTGACAACACAATCGCCTGCTCAAATTCGTGGCTATAAGATAAGTGACTTCCTGTCATACCGTGCAATGACCGAGAAAGTGGGGGACGGTGATAATAAGATGACGGCTTATCAGTATATGACCAGGCTTACAGCTTATCCGAATGTTACAAACCTTGCTGGTCCTATTGCTGATTGGACACTTGTTGACCTCGCAGCGCCTGAGATGCTTACTGCTAACGGGTTGTACAATATGTCAAACCCTAAAGCAGCCGATATGGTGGATATCTTCCATAATATGAATGATTATGGTGACTTCAAGCCCACTCTGCCTATTTATCTCTGTCAGCATAAAGAGGATGAGTACTTTACGCAGGATGATTTCATGACTTATTGTACCAAGCTTAGTGAGAATGGGACAAACCCCAATGTTCATTATGCCAATATACCTTTGAAAACGACTAATTCATTGGTATATGATACGATAGGAATTCAGTACAATCATTTCCTGTCATACGTTCTTTCCATGTTATATGCAGTCACCTCGCCAACTGCTGCAGAAGCATTTGAGAATGTAATTAAATAGAATTATTACAGTCCGCTAAGCATTGACTGCCTTGTGCACATGTGTGCATGAAGAAAAATTGGGTTGACTCTCCACTGAGAGTCAACTCTTTATGTTATCTTTGCAGATGCTAAACTCAAACGATAACCAAATCATGGGCAAAAGTACACATACCCTTGTTCGGGATAATAATTATTGAAATTTGTTTCCATGAAAAGGCCACGAAGTGACTAATGAACCATAAATATTTCTTCATCACGATCATTTATCTTTACCAAAAAATAGTATTGAATAGAGGACAGGAATGAATATGAGCACGATGACAGTACCTGCCAGCAGACCGCCTATGATGGTAGAGGCCATAGGGGAGAACATATCATCGAAAAGGAGAGGTATCATACCAAACACGGTGGTCAGTGAAGTCAGCATAACAGGACGCATACGCGACTTTGAAGCTTCGATAATGGCTTGTGTGTGGTCTTGTCCGGATGCAAGCTGCAATTTGATTTCATCGACAAGTACGATACCGTTCTTGAGCATCATACCTACGAGTCCGAGCGTTCCTACGATTGCCACAAAGTTAAAGCTTCCACCTGTGAGCAGTGTGACTGGAATAATACCCACAAAAACAAAGAGGGTGCTGGCAAGTAGCAAAAGCGACGTGCGGAAACGACGGGTGATGCCAACGAGAATGCAAATCATGAGCATCACAACGAGTGGATAATTGGAAAAAAGATTCTCAATGGAACAGTTGGTGGCAAACTTTTCACCTCCCCAACGAATGGAATAACCTTCAGGCAAATCCCATTTTTCAACGATGTCTGCTAGTGTAGCACGGGCATCTTCGGCGAGAATACCTGGAGCTGGTACACCCATAATGCTGTGAATGCGTTCACCATTATAATGAGGAACAATGGGATCTTCCCACTGCACACTAACAGCATCTCCTATTTCACTTAGTTGAGTTGAATGAGACAGATGCAGTGACGGTATTGAAGTCAATATATTAGCCAGGCTCGGCTTTCCTTGAGGCATCTGCAATTGGGGGAGAAGCGTTGTCACAGTAGTATTGTTGAGGTCGGAAAGGGGACTGCCCTGTTGGTCTGTTGTTGTTACGTAGATATTGTGACAGATGGTGCCATCGTAATAACTTCCCATTGGCATTCCTTCAGTAGAAGAAAGCAATGACATGGCAACCTCTGCACGAGATACTCCCTGATTGCGAGCACGCTGCTGGTCGAAGTCGGCAACGAGCGTCGGGACACGGGGTTCCCAGTCAGTGGTAACAGGATCAATGATGCCCAGCTGGCGCGCGATAGTCATGGCGGAGTCTGCATATTGGTGAAGTATGGCAGGATCTGGTCCACAGAAGTTTAGTTCGATGGGGTAATGCATGAACATCAGATTGTAGCGCTTGAAAACAAGATAGGCATCAGGGTATTTAGCTGAGAAATAACGCTGCAAAGAATCTATGTGGTTTTCGATTGCCCGTGCCGATGTGAAATCTATGATCAATTCACCATAGGACAAGGAGGGTAGGGGTATAGGACGTACCAAGTTGTAACGACCGGGAGCATCGCCTATGGAAGTAGTGACGTGCGTTACATCAGGCATAGCAAGAAGTTCACGTCTGATACTGTCAAGGTCTGCTTTCACACGTGTGGTATTATTTCCTTCGGGCAACTTGTATTCCATATAGAGCTGGTCGTACTCCATATTCGGGAATAACTCACGCGGCATTAATGGGAAGGAGAGTCCAGTCAGCACCAAAAGCAGGACCATGATACCGACAGTAATCCACCGGTGAGCCAATGCATGACGTAATGTTGTAGTAAGCCACTGGTGAGGACGGCTGGAATAGAGCGGAGTGGCAGGAGCATCAACAGATGGAGAGACCTGCTGTGGATAGAGCCATTTAGCACCCATGATGGGCACAAGCACCAATGCCAGTACCCAAGAGAGCAGAAGCGAAACGGACAAGACAATGAACATGTCGCGCACGTAAATTCCTGTTACATCAGGACTGAGATGGATGGGCAAAAAGGCTAAGATGGCAATGAGCGTAGCACCTAGCAATGGCAGTGCCGTCTGTCGTCCTATGGCGGTCAGTGCCTCGTGTCGTGACAGATTTTTCTGTCGCCCCACAAGTATTCCATCTACTATAACAACAGCATTATCCAAAAGCATACCCATCGCCAAGATGAACGAACCCAGGGACACGCGTTGTAATGTGCCGCCAGTCTGGTCGAGAATAAACACGGAACCGAGCACGGTCACCAATATTGTTGCACCTAGAATAATACCCGAACGGAAATTCATGGTAATCATGATGAGTAGAATGACAAGAAGCACTGATTCAATGAGATTGAGCATGAATGTGTTCATTGCGTTCTTTACACGATCGCTTTGGAAGAACACTTTTTCACACTCTATACTTGCAGGCAGACGCGATGCCTTTATCTCTGCCATCTTCTCTTCTACAAGTGCACCCACTTTGATGATATCAGCACCAGGCTGGGGTGATATGAGCAGACCAAGAGCCTGGCTGCCGTCATATAGCATTTCCGCACGCAATGGATGTTCGGGTTCCATTGTAACTTCAGCTATATCGCCCAATCGAAATTCTTCGCCACTATGACCCCGCAGAATCAGTGAACGAATGTCGTCCAAAGAGCGGTAGCGGTCGTCAACCCCCACACGTATACGGTGGTCTCCACTGAGAAAATATCCGGCATAGATAGTTGCATCCTGTCCACTGAGAGTGGCCATCACCTCAGCTGGCGTGATGTTCATGTTGGCAAGACGATCTTGGTGCAGGGCAATAGTGATACGCTGTTCCTGCGTTCCATATATTTTGATGTTTTCTACATCATCCAACTTTTGTAGTTCACGACGTATCATTTCGGCAAAGGCTTGCAAACGCTCGGTCTGTACTCCGTCGCCCTTCAAGGCGTAAAACAGTCCCGACACATGACCGAAGTCGTCTCGCACCGAGATGTAAGCATTGGCCGGCAGAGAAACAGCAGCCAGATGGTTTCGCATCTGCATCCAATTAACCGTCAGTTCTTCAGATGGAACCGTGACGTCCTGTGTTACCATGATTAAACACATGTCAGCATAGCTGTAACTCTGTGTATAGAGGATGTTGTTGGTCTTTTTAATGGCATTCTCTAAAGGTGTTGTCAGTTCCAGCTCTACCTGATGGGCGGAAGCACCAGGATAGATGCCGACAACCACAGCCTGACGAACCACAATCTCGGGATCCTCCAACTTTGGCATGCGGAAATAAGCAACTACACCTCCAAATGTCAGGATAATGACAAACAAGAGAACTAGGCGCTGGTTGGACAATCCCCATGTAGAAAGGTCAATCTTCATATATTATACCTGTTGGTTGAAATAAATTTGTGAAATTTCTCACATTATTATATATAATGAGAGACTATAATATTTTGCCGTAATTCTCTTCCGACGATTCTTTCAATGGTTTCACCTGCTGACCATCGGTCAGTTTACCGACGCCAGAACTTACGACCAACTGACCCATGCGTAATCCGTCGATAATGACAACTTGACCATCACCTCGGATACCATCCGCTACAACAGCTGTTCGACGGACGATGCCGGTTTTCTTATTGTAAACATAAACATAAGACTGCCCACCATTGTTGAATAAAGCACCGGCTGGTATGAGGATCCTGTTGTCAATGCTATCACTGGAATGCATGATATTAACCATTGCACTCATGCCGGGTGTCACTTCACGGGTGTTGTCGGGCAAACGCAAGCGCATCTGAAACCGGTTGTTTCCATTAGCTCGCTGGGCTACGCTTGCCAGCGTAAGGGGAAAAGTGCGCCCAGGCAGGCCGGCAAAAGTGGCAGTATAGGAGGCTGAAGCATCTTTACGCTGATATTCCGATTCAGGCACATTGATGACAACTTCTGCGTTTCCCGAAGTGAAAAGTCCTATCACGGCAAGTCCTGGACCGACAGACTCACCAGCAGTGCGAAATACTCTGTCCACATAGCCATCATAAGGAGCATAAAGTTGACAATCATTTAATTGGTCACGGTGGTTCTTCAACTTGGCACTGATGCGTTCCAGTCCAGAACGAGCTTTGTCATAGTTGTTGTCCGACACAGCATCGTCTTCGTGCATGGCAATTACACGTTCACATTCAGCTTTTATTTGTCGGTATTCCGATTCGGTTGCAGAAAGCTGGGTGGCATAGTCACGGCTATCTATACGTGCCAAAATCTGCCCCTTTTTTACATGGTCCCCTTCACGAACATATATTTTCTCAATGATGCCCAGCACCTTGAATGCCAATTCCGCGTCCTCTTTGGCCTCTGTTACACCAGGATATTGTGTCTGGCGATGAGCATCAATGCTTGTTGCCTCCACTATATCTACGAGCATGGTTTCCATCTTTTGTGCCTTATTTTTACAGCCCGACAATGTGACAAGTACCAATAGGCACAACCCCAATGATTTATATTTGTTGTACATAACTATCTTCAAATGATTAATATAGATTCAGTTTGCCTGCGGCCTGTTGCCACTTCACAAACTTGATACGTTGCTGATATTTTGCTTCAACCCAATCGGCATAGGCTTGTTGCCAGAGCACTTGGGCTGTAAGCAGATCGGAGAGTGTTTCATAACCGACACTATAGGCCTTGCGACTCATACGCAGGTTTTCGGCACACTGTTCCATGCTGCGGTGGCGCATGGTGAGTTCCAGGGATGCCTCTTCCACTTCGTTGGCTTTTTGCTGTAGATCAAGATTCATTTTCTCGTTCAGACTCTCCTGCTGCAAACGTTGACTGGCCAAATCTTCCTTTGCTGCTAAAACTTTATGTCGTGTTTCTCCTGCATGGAAAATAGGAACTTTTAGCATAACACATGCATTGAATGTAAGGTGATGGTTGAGTAACTTTTCGCCAATCACATGGATTCCGTCAGCCATTGTGGCACCCGCCGTCAGACCCAATTGTGGCAACATGGCAGAATGTTCTAGCTTTACCTTCTGTTCGGCCAAACGGGTTTGCATGTCCAAAAGTTGTGCCTCCGTGCGTCTGTCAACGGTCACACTGTGGTCAACGAAAAATGCCACATCCTCGTTTTCGTCGTTTACAATGTCAATAGGCGAATCAAGCGGCAAACCAACTGCTTGACACAGGTTCATTCGCGCCAAACGTATGCTGTTACTTGCCTGTGTCACTTTCAGTTCAGCCTCGCTCTTCTTCACCTGTACTTTCATCACTTCGTTGTTACTAACCATACCATTACGCTTGGCACTGGCAACATCATTGGTGAGTTTGATGAGCAATGAGTCGTATGCCAAAGCAACAGTTTTCAGCTCCTTGGCTTTTGACAAAAGCATGTAAGCCTCATGGACTGACACGATAGCTTGCTCGCGAGAGAGTTCCTCCCCCAGTGCAGCCATCTGTGCTCCCAGTTTGCCCATCTTATAGCCAGCTGTAATTTTGCCACCCATATAGATTGGCTGGGTCAGGTTCAGGTTGGCAAACCACACATTGCCGATCTTGTAATTAATGGTGGGATTGAAAGGTGCCAGCCTATTGGTTATTCTATTTGAAATGATTCGCTGCCAGTAAGGTGTAATCAGTTGGGGAAGGCGGCTGTGCAATTGCTCCCCTATGGTCTGCCCTATAGGTGAAGCAATATCTATGGACAGGTGATCATTCATGGTACTGTAATAATCACCTGCCATAGCGTTGATATCAGGAAAGAAGTTTGCCTTCAAGGCCTTACGCTCATTTTCATATTTTAATTGTGTGTGATGAGCTGCATCAATATCTTTATTTGACCGCAGGGCCATTGCCAGACAGTCGTGGAGCGTAAGGGTTTGCTGTGCCGATAGCTGCAAAGAGCTGCCGGCAAAAAGAAAAAGAAAGATTAGGGTGGGGGATCTTTTTATTTGGAATGTTCCCGACATAAAATTATAATTTCTTTAGAAGAACTTTTACGTGATTTGCCCAGGCGATTTGTCCAGTCAGGTGGTTGGCCAAATAGCCGGCTTCTGCCAATGTGACGGGAGCTCCGGCACGGCGGAATTTCTCGTAAGTGTCGTAAGCATTGGCTTGTACTGGAATGACATTGTCACGTGGAGCGGTATAAATCTCTACGGGCACTAGGGGAATCCAGTCATCAACGCGCTCCTCTTCAAGGCATTTTAATAGAGCAGTGCGGATGTGGGAGTTGGGGTCAGCAAATTCGGCACTCATAATCTTACTGAACTGCATCCAAGGAAAACCCAAACAGGTTTCGTAAGCGGTCTTTTCCTTGGGCTCTGGATATTTGATATCGGTCAGTTCTGAATCGCCCAACAATATTTGGCCTATATTGCTCATATTGTTGGTGTCAAAAGCCTGTGGAATACCGCTTTTCAAATATTCATCGGAGAAGTACTTTGTCAGCTGTATGTCTTTCATGATGTCAGCGTGACCTTCCTGCTGTCCCTTGATGACCATCGAAAGAACTGCCGATAAACTTAGGCTATCGGTTTCAAGCCAGTGGTTGAAAGTACCTATAGGGGTATAAGGACCGGCACCACAATATAGACCTTTCAAGTTTACTTGTTTATTGGCTTCTCGTCCGTGTTCGGTTTCTTGTATGTGGCGTCCTACGGCCATTGCGTTGCCACCACCTTGCGAGTAACCTGCGACGTAGGTACCGTATCCCTTTTTCAACTGAATACCCTGTTGCTGCATGTATTTCAGGGCAGCCAGTTCCATGTCAACACACTGGCGAGCAATGAGTTTCTGGCAGAGATAGGTCTGTGGCTTGCCTTGGGTGACACCGAATCCGATATAGTCAGGGTCGAGTATGGCAAAGCTGTAGGCTGCCATCTCTTTGAACATGGCGTTACTTACACCGTTTCCTGTCATGTCGATGTTGGTGGCATGACAGGAGAGAAGAATATCTTCGATCATCACATACTCACCTGATACCATAGGTAGAGTAAGCTTGCCAGAGATGGTGATGGGATTCCCCTTGCCATCGATACTTTGGTAGTTGAGTGTTACCACCTTGTAAGTTACGTTGCTGTGGTATGACCCATTGGATCCACTGTAGCGATCGCTTAAATCTTGGGCAGCAATCAACAAATCCTTCTTGTTGATCTCCTGTGTTTCCAAGTCTTCTGGCAAAGCATTGTTTTCATCTGCAGAATAGGCCATGTCCATCATTTCGTCAACGCTTAGTGTCTCTTCGGCGCTGACTACAAATGATACGTCTGTTTGGGACTCCTGAGTGTTTGCATTGTCACCATCACTGCTACATGACACAATGGTAACTGATAAGAGTCCTGCGCATAGTAGGCTTATCCATTGATCACGATAGGTATTCATAAGATTTTCTTTTTAATGGGGTTAATATCTTTGTTTTGATACCATGTTTATCCTAATGCGCCAGAAGTGATCATCTTCAAAATGTCTTCGAGTGAGAAGCCGAGATTGGAAAGCATGGTTGTGAGTTCGACAGGCTCATCACCGAACAGTGGAGAGTTAATGACTAATGCTACGGAATACTTTTTGCTTTCCTCTTGGAAGACTGGCATGAGTTCTACAGAGCCCATGTTGTTTCCGGCAATCATTATGTCAATCTTACTGTTTTCGTTGAATTTGTTGACAACTTTGTTGCATATATCCTCACTGGTGCCATACTTGAAGATACCCATCAAGAGTGGGGCCTGACCGAGGAAGATATTTACATTATTTATATGTCCTTTGATACTGATATTGCCGTTCATGACAGAAACATCATAGTCGGTGGCAAAGATCACATCATGCTTTATCATATTGATGAAAGACATGTTGTCGGTCAATGTGGAAGTCATAACAGCTAGAGGATCCGTTGCTTCGTCCTTCTGGATGGTCAAAGAAATGTTGCGAGCATGAGCATCTTTGTGGTCGTATGCCAACGTGATGATAAAGTTTTTGATTGTAATGACACCCGTATGCTCAATGATCTTTGCTGGCAAAAGAGGCAGCACTCTCTGTTCGTTGACATTGTTCGTGGACTCGATGCTGAGGATTATCGTGCCGTCTTTCTCGATGACCAGTTTACGGGTAATGCCACCATCATCACTTCCCTTGTTTACATTGTTGGACACCTTCACGTTGTAGATGCCGTTGTCGGTGGTGTAACTGCAAGTGAACGTTCCTGTTTTGGCGTCTGAGATGAAGAATTTTCCTTCCTCCAAGCCATAGCTGTTGGCATCGGTGAAAGTCCAGGTAAGTTTCAACATCTTCATCACTTCTTCAAAGGCATAGGTGGGCAAATGGAACTCGGAGTCGCCGAAGTGGGCGGTGATTTGGCTGAGCAGTTCCTTGAGGGACTTGGTGAATTTCTTGTGGCAACATTCCTTGCCCTCTTTGTCTTCGTTGCAACCGCAATCGCACTTGCCATCATCGTTCAAGGCACGTGTCAGCGTTGCTAACTCGTCCAGGTTAAGGGTAGACAATTCCTGATCAAGCTGGTTGGATGCATCGTTGAACTGTTGCATCAAACTTCCTGTTGTCTCTGGTTGAACAGGAGCTGTTGCCTGTTCATCGTCACTGCTGCATGAAATCACAAAAAGTGAACTAGCTGTGATAACACCTGCAAGTAGCAGGGAAAAACTTTTTTGTCTCATAACGAACTTGTATTAAAGTGTTAAGGTTTATTTTAATTGTAAATTAATATTTTTTGTAAATGATACCTCTTGCAGTTGACCGTTTTCATACAGACGGTAGCCGGTAAGCTGATTGCGGTAGTAATCACGGTCTGTTTTGCCTACGAGGTTCGACCTGAGTAGCCCTCGCTCTAAATGGTAGCCCTCTATCTTGACACCATGTGGTAGTATTTTTTTTATGCGCTCGTCCAACCTGATAATTATCTGCTCTCCAGGCTCAGTGTTGTCGTCTTCCAGTATAACGTGTGCCACCAAAGGTGTTTTGTCTTGTGCCACCACCAATGTACAAGCCAGAGCGTCTTTCACGGCAGGATCTTGGCGTAGTTCGTTTGCGATGTCAAAGAAGAATACTTTCTGCCCGTCGGGCGATACGATATGTTGGGAATAACGTCCGTAGACAAACAGCATACCTCGCTCATCCAATTCGCCATAGTCCTTGGTATGGAACCATTCGCCTCCGAAAACAACGGTGTCCGACTCTGGTTCATTGTAATAATTAGAAGCAAGGGCAGGTGTCTTCACACATATCTGTCCGCGCTGACCATAACCTAACTCATGGCCTTGTTCATCGAAGATGCCCACAGTTACGCCAGGGAAGGCGTAGCCCACACTGACGGCACGCTTTGAGTAGTCTTTATCGAAGATATCTAGCTGATAGTCAAGTGTTGACACCGAGAATGTCTCGGTCAGGCCATAACCGGATGTCAGCGCAACGGGGCTACCGCACTCGCGCATTAGGTTGTTGATACGACGCAAAGCTTCGGGAGTACACCCCTCGCCGCCCATGACTGGGAATCGGAAGAAACTGAGGTCGGGACGCTTGCCTGCTTTAATGAGTTCCTCAACGTGCAGGAAGAAGCGTACCCAATAATGGCCGGGAATAAGCGTGACCTGCGGACGCATGGTCAGAATGTTCTTGGTGAACTGCTTATGCGTGAGACGTGGGTCAATATATACAGTCATGCCACGGAAAAGCGGCGCAAGTACCAGTACGAAATAACCAGTACAGACAAAAGGTGGCAGCATGCAATATGCTGACGTTCCCTCACGGAATGGATTGCCTGTGAGATTAAATGCTAAAGCGTCCTGGAACATGCTGATCATTGCATCATTACTCATGCCTATTTGGTGAGCATGTCCTTGTCCCGATGTGCCAGATGAACAGAATACATACGAGGTCTTACCGGTTACGGTTGGCGCTTCCAAAGGACCTTCATAGTTGCCAAAACGGCTGATGGCTTCGTCGGCCGACATATACTTTGGACGATGACTGTTCTTGTAATGCTTCAGGTAGTTCAGCGGTGCAGCCAGCAGTTTTAATGGATAACCCATAGAACGTGTGGCTGAAATGAGAACCACATGTTCAAATTGCTCCCATGCCAAGATGTTCGTCAAAGAGTTTTCCATACCATCAAAGACGAAAGCTACACGGCTTTTGCTCACCATCGTCTCCAATACTTCTGGAGTCTGCATCAGATTAGGAAGTATCGTCACAGCTCCAACCATATTGGCTGCCAGCATAATATAAACAAATTCAGGCAGTGTGGGACCAAAAATGAGAAGTTCGTCTCCCTCACGTATACCCATGCCTTTGATGACGCGGCCCCACAAATGCACCTGCTCAATAAATTGACTACGACTCACGTGGCGGCCAAAGTAGATTAATGCGTCGTGACGGTTGTGGTCGTTTAGAATGCCGCGCTCAATGAATTTCCACAATGTCTCCTTGGGGAAATTCTGAGTCAATATCTCTTCATATCCCTTGGAGTAGAATTGTTTCCATCTCATCTCCTCTGACGGCAAACTTGTATTTTTTTTAGGGCCTTCCATTTTTCTCCCGTTTTCTTGGTAATAATAGATTATTGTAGTAAGTGTTTTACAATTATATTTGCGAAGGTACGAATTATTTTTCATATGTTTATAAAAAGTGGTTAAAAAAGTGAGCTAATTATCAAAAAAACGAGCCCAAAATGAAAACTTTTTGATAATTAGCTCGTGCTTTGAGGGCTCATTGTTCCTTTTTTCTCCTTTTACTCAGCTTTCGCAATCTCTGATATGTGGTATTTGTGGTAAATAAAAATCAGGCAAACAAAAATGTTTACCTGATTATCTTGGTGATCCGCTTGGGGCTCGAACCCAAGACCCCAACATTAAAAGTGTTGTGCTCTACCTACTGAGCTAGCGGATCTACCTACTAAGCTTACGGAGTTTGTTTGGGCATTGGTGGCAGGGTTTTACACCTGTCGTATTCCGTAAGCGGGTGCAAAGGTAGTGCATTTTTTACACACTACAAAATAAAAGAAACGTTTTTTTGATTTTTAATCTGCTTTTTGTGATTTCTCGGCCGTTTCCTCCGTCTCTTCCAATACATATCTCTTATAATAAGACACGATGAGGGTGGTGAGCGGTAGGGCAACTATGAGCCCCACGAAACCCAGAAGACTGCCCCAGATGGAGAGGGACAAGAGGATGACGGCGGCATTGAGTCCTGTGACCTTACCCATGATGCGAGGGGTGAGCACCCAGTCCTGAATGGCTTGTACCACAGCGAACACGATGAGTGCGGAGAGGATGATGCCCCAGAAGCTCTGTCCTGTGTCGTAGGCTTTCAGCAAGGCCAAAATAATGGTGGGAATGAAGCCGATGACCTGCAGGTAAGGCACGAGGTTGAGGAAACCGATGAAGAGTCCGAGTGGAATGGCCAAAGGGAATCCGATGATGAGGAATCCGATGGAGAAGAGGATGCCTACGCACAAGGCGATGATGGCTTGACCACGAAAATAGCCGTTCATGCCCTTCTGGAGGTCGAGCATGATGTCGTGCACGATGTTGCGCTTGTCTTTGGGCAGCATCTTGAAGAGTCCCTCAGCCATCAGTTCATAATCTACCAAGATGAAGAACAGATAGATGATCGCGATGAGCGAGGCGATAAAGCCCACGATGGCACTCACGCTGCTGCTGATGAAGGAGAAGAACTGTGGCACTTTCTCTTCCATGAATTGTGATACATCCTGCACCGTCAGCGCTTTTGTGATCTCGTTAATGTCAATGTTGTGCTTGATGTAGTTCTGTACTTCTCCAGACACAGAAGCTACAGTCGAGTCGGTGGTCACATATTCCACGATGATATCCTTCAAATGTCCCATTTCCTCGATGATAGGAGGAATGATGAGGTAACATCCACCCACGATGATGCCCAGGATGAGTAGCACCGTAATGATGATACTAAGGATGCGTGACTTCACACGGCATTTATACTGGATGAACGTGACGATGGGGTAGAGCAGATAGGCAATGAGCCATGCCACAAGGAAGGGGATGAGTACGCCGCTCAGTCGCTGAATCAACAAGTAGGCAGCTATCATGATGACGATGCTGATGAGGATGCGCACCACGCGATCAAAAGTGAATGTCTTTGTCTTCATTTGATGTGAGTTGAAGAATTGTAAAATGAACGATTTGAAGTTTTGAGGCACGAAGTTACGCAAAAAAATGTTGTTTCATCGCTGATAATGTGAAAAAAAGTTGTTTTTGAGGGTAAAATTCACGTTGTGAGCATTTTTATTTCTACTTTTGCATCGTAAATCTGCAACGGATGGGAACATTATATGTTGTGCCGACCCCTGTGGGAAATCTTGAAGACATGACCTTCAGGGCAGTGCGAGTGCTGAAAGAGGCTGATTTCATATTGGCAGAAGACACCCGTACTTCGAGTGTGCTCTTGCAGCATTATGACATCCATGCTGAGTTGCTGTCGCACCACAAGTTCAATGAGCACGAAACAGTGCAGCAGGTGGTCAGACGATTAGTGGGAGGAGAGACGGCAGCACTCATCAGCGATGCCGGCACTCCAGGCATCAGCGACCCAGGTTTCCTCTTGGTGAGAGCATGTGTGAAAGAGGGGGTTGAGGTGCAGACTCTTCCAGGTGCTACAGCCTTTGTCCCAGCCCTCGTGAGTAGTGGATTGCCCTGCGACAAGTTCTGCTTCGAAGGTTTCTTGCCTCAGAAGAAAGGACGACAGTCGAGGTTGGAGGCTCTCAAGGGTGAATCACGCAGTATTGTGTTCTACGAGTCACCACGCCGATTGGTGAAGACCTTGCAACAATTCATCGAGGTTTTTGGTGAAGAACGGCAGGTGAGTGTGGCAAGGGAAATCTCTAAGTTGCACGAGGAGCACGTGAGAGGTACGTTGAAAGAAGTGTTGGTACACTTCGAACACACAGAGCCATTGGGCGAAATAGTCGTCATCCTGGGTGGAAAGAGCGACCTCGTTCCCATTGAAGAAGAAAAAGAGAAGCCTGTTGACCCTATGCAAATGCTGATGGGCACAGGTAAGAAAAAGAATAAGTATAAATAATTTTTTAAATAGAAGGAAATGAAGAAGATTATTTTTATGGCAGCCCTTGTATCCATGCTTGCAAGCTGTCTTGACGGATTCAAGAGTAACAATGGCGGTGATCGTGAACGCGACTCATTGCGTAACATCATCGACCAGAAAGACAACGAACTGAACGATCTGATGGGTACCTTCAACGAGATCCAGCAGGGTTTCGACCTCATCAACGAGGCTGAAGGACGTGTGAACATGATGCGTATGGGTGCAGAGAACAACAACTCTGCAGAGAACATTCGTGAGAATATGCAGTTCATCCAAGAAACGCTTGATGAGAACAAGCGCAAGATTGAGGAACTGCAAAGCAAACTCAAGTCTAGCTCCATCAATTCCGCTAAGTTGAAAGAAGCCATCAACAGCCTCACTCAGCAGCTTACTGAGAAGAACGCAGAACTGGAAAAACTGCGTGCCCAACTCGCTGAGAAAGATGTGAAGATTGAGCAACTCTCTGGTACTGTCACTAACCTGCAGACTGAAAATGCACAGGTGAAGCAGCAACGTGATGAAACAGCCCAGATTGCTCGCAATCAGGATGCTCAACTCAACACCGCTTGGTATGTCTTTGGCACCAGCAAGGAACTTAAGGCAGAGGGTATCCTCAGCAAGGGCGAAGTGTTGCAGGGCAACTACAACAAGAACTACTTTACCCAGATTGACATCCGCAAGGTAAATGTCATCCCATTGGAGTCTAAGTCTGCTTCCATTCTCACCAACCATCCAGCAGGTTCTTACACGCTGCTCAAGGACAGCAAGGGTAAGTACACCCTCCGCATTACTGACGTTGCCCAGTTCTGGAGTGTCAGCAAATACCTTGTTGTGAAAGTGAAATAAGATCAAGCATGCATCAGTACATGCAGAAATATAGATGGATCGTGGCAATACTGGCTTTCGGGTCGGTATTGTCCGCCTTTGCCCAAAACAACAAGGATTGGGAACCAACGGGCGTGTGGCCATTCATCAACCAGCAGTTTCGTACAGCCACTGTCTATACGGGTATTTTCAAACGCTCCAAGACGGTTGTGCCTTGCAACATCCATGTGGGTAACCAGACCCTTTGGTATAGCCAGAACGACACCCTCATGGAAGCTATTCCTGGCACTGTTTTGTATGTAGAATTTCCCAATGGTGACACCTATATGCCTGTAAGTAGCGAACAGCGTTTTGGACGCATTGTACGTGAAGACACCATCGATGGCAAGATTGCTCGCATCATCTGTGTCAAGACGGTCAATCAGAAGGAACTCGACCAGAAGTACCTTGATCACATCAACAAGACCCAGAATATCTTGCAGGGAGCCACCTTCAATGTGTCCGACATTGCCAGTGCTGATGCTGGTATTATTATGGAAGAGCAACCTCTCCCTCTGACCAACGAATTCTATTTTCAAGTGCGAGGCGAAATCTTCCAAGCCACCCCTAAACAAATTCTGAAAAGGATAGACCCTAAGCGCAAGCAGGAATATCGGAACTTTACCCGTTCTGCTGAAATTATTTCCACCAATGAGAGTTCCATGCTGAAGATTTGGCAAGAGTTCTTCCTGAAATGAATGGTTGAAACCTCATTGATCCCAAATAAAAACGACTGGCGAATGTCAGTCGTTTTTTTTCATCTTAAGTTCTGTATTTTTCCACCAAACCTCCGTTGATGACATCGAAGACCTCTTGCATGATGACCTTGGTCTGCTTGCCCTGACGTTCTTCTGCAGTGATGGGCTTGTGGATGGTCAATGTGACTGTGCCCATGTGGACAGACTTGTGGTTGCGGCTGAACACATCGAAGGATCCGTTGATGGTCAATGGGACGATGGGAAGCCCGATTTCGTTGGCAAGCATGAAAGAACCACGTTTGAAGGGTGACATCTTGCCTGTGCGAGTACGAGTGCCCTCTGGGAAAATGACCATTGACATACCTCCTTTCAGGGTCTCACGTGACTGCTGAACGGCTTTGGAGATGCCTGAGATGCCGTCGGCAAGGTAAATCTGATTAGACCTGGCGCAGGCGTAGCCCACGAAAGGAATCTTGCGCAGGTATTCCTTCATCATCCACTTGAAGTTGTGTCCCAAGTAGCCATAGACGAGGAAGATGTCGTAGTAGCCTTGGTGGTTGGCAAGGAAGACATAACTCTCTTCTTTCTTGATGTTCTCACGTCCTTCGACCTTCACGCGAAGCAGGAAGAGCCAGAAGGCACATTTCGACCAGAACTTGGGCAGATAATATGCCGTGCGGTCTGTGTCGCCAAAGAAACTGGCGATGCTGACGGTGGTTGCCACAAAGATGGTGATGACCACAAAGATGGGCAGTGCGATGAGGAAAGAGTAAATCTTGTAGAGTATCTTCAGAATAATCATGTTATTGTTGTTTTCTTAATGTGATTACGTTGATTTCTGGCCATGCGCCAAAGCGGAAGGGGAACATGACCGCCCCAATGCCGTCACTGACGTTGAGGATCTGGCTACCTTCTGTGTAGGCACCCGACCATTCACGATAGACATGGGCGACAGGTGACCAGCCAAACACCTTGAACTGTCCTGCATGGGTATGCCCAGAGAGGGTGAGCTGGATGGAGGTTTGTGGGATGATGTTGCGTCTCCAATGAGTGGGGTCGTGACTCATCAGCACGGTGAAGCAGTTGCGCTTGAGCCCTTTCATCGTCTTGGGCAGGTCGCCATAGGCTGGGAAAGGTGGACGACCGTCATTCTCAACACCTGCAATGACAAGAGAGTCTTTGCCTCTGTGGAGAACACGATGTTCGTTGAGCAGGAGCGTCCAGCCATAACTGCGAATGCGACGTTGGAGTTCCTTCACATCGGCCGCACGTTCTTCCTCATGAGGATATCGGATGTACATGCTGTAGTCGTGGTTGCCCATCACAGCATAGACTCCATCAGGTGCATGGAGCTTGTTGAGGTCACGTCGGAACCCGTCGAGTTCGGCACTCTGGTGGTTGACAAGGTCGCCTGTGAAGAGGATGGCGTCACATTGCTGGGCGTTGATAAGGTCAACGATACGACGCACATCGCCCTCGTGTCCATCGCGCATGGTGCCAATGTGCAGATCAGAGAACTGGGCAATGCGATAGCCGTCAAACTTCTCAGGCAGATCAGAGAAGTAGAATGTCTGCTGGTGAACAACGTAGTGGTTGCGTCCGATGAAATAGCCGAAAGAGAGTAAGGCGATGGCAAAAAGTGCGAGTGCCATGCCGATGATGCGGAAGATGCGCACGAAGAGGCAGTCGTAGCCCTCATCATTCTTCTTTCCACCTGTCACAAGCAGGTTGATGCCGTGTCCGATGCCATCGACCATCATGAAGAGAGCCTTGGGCGCACAGCAAAGGAGGAACACATACATGTAGATGCTGACCCATGCCTGATGCTCTGGACGCATGTCATTGCTGTGGATGATGACCGCTGTGGCAATGGCGATAGCGATGGATGGTACCCACCACAACAAGCGCAGCCACCATTGTTTTGTCCAATGACGGATATATACCAGATAAATGTATAGGTCTGGTAAAATCAGCAGCAGGATGATGAGCAGTAATATTCTTAACAGCATTGGATGTATTTGTTGATTTCGTCAAGTGTCATGTGGCGTCGCTGGGCATAGTCGGCGAGCTGGTCGCGATCTATTTTGCCTACAGCGAAGTAGCGTGCTTGTGGCAGGCTGAGCATGAGCCCGCTCACAGAGGCGTGGGGTTGCATCATGGCAGAAGAGGTGAGGGTCACTCCGATGCTCTTGAATCCAATCAACTGGTCGATGATGAAGTTGATGGAGATGTCGGGCAGACAAGGATAGCCTACAGCGGGTCGGATGCCCTGGAACTTCTCCTGATGCAGTTCTGCGATGGTGAGCTGTTCATTGGGCGCATAGCCCCAGATGGTTTTTCTCACCTCTTCGTGAAGTCTTTCTGCTCCTGCTTCAGCCAAGCGGTCGGCAAGGGTTTGGAGGAGCATTTGGTTATAGTTGTCGTCTGGGAAGGTCTTTCCCACGTCGATGCTGGTGGATGTGGCAAAAATGCCAATCTGGTCTTGCCGCATGGCTGCCTTGGATCGCACAAAGTCGCTTAGGCAGAGGCACATGCCGTCGTTGCCGGGCACTTGTTGTCGCAGCATAGGCAGACGGACTGGATTTCCATAAGGATGACTCTGTCCGCATTCACAAGGACGCATGGGCTGCACCACGATGTCATCACCTTCGCTCCATGCTGGCAGGATTTCCACCGCTGTCTTGACCTTCAGGTAGGGTTGCAGGCGTTGGAGCATCTTCTGTGCCTCTTCATATAGGCGTTGCCCCTCTTCCGACTGCTGTGGCAATGACCACGCATGGAAGAAATACACCCAATTGATGTAGTCCTTTAGGTCGCTGATGCGGTAGTTACGTCTCATGACACCTGAAATCTCAGTTCCTTGCCTCTGACACCATCTACCACGATGCCATCGCTGTAGGCGGTGATACCGTTGATGAGGGTACGACGTACACGCCATTTGAAGAAGCGCTCGTCCATAGGCGTCCAGCCGCACTTCGTATAGTAACGTCCTTCTCTCACCTGCCAGTTGGCTTCTGGGTCAACAAGCGTGAGGTCGGCATAATAGCCAGGACGGATGAATCCACGTTTCTCGATGTGGAAGAGTTTGGCAGGGTTGTGCGACATGAGGTCTGGGATGCGCTCGATGGGTAAGATACCGTTCTCGCTCAGTTCCAACATCGACACTAACGAGAACTGAATCATCGGCATGCCCGATGCCGCTCTCAACGCACCACCCAGTTTCTCGCTCTCCAGATGAGGCGCATGGTCGGTTGCCACCACGTCGATGAGTCCGTTGGTCAATGCCTCGCGCAAGGCGGCACGATCTTCTGGTGTCTTGACCGATGGGTTGCACTTGATACGTGTGCCCAGCGTGTCGTAGTCTTCAGTCGTGAACATCAGGTGGGCAATGACTGCCTCAGCGGTGATCTTCTTCTCCTCGATGGGCTTGTTCTCAAACAGCTCCAGTTCCTTGGCTGTAGAGACGTGGGCGATGTGCAGACGCGCACCTGTGTCTTTGGCCATTTGCACAGCCAGCGCAGACGACTCATAGCAGGCTTCCACACTGCGGATGCGAGAGTGGTAGCGTACAGGGAAGTCGTTCTGACCCTTATATTTCTTCTTGAATGCTCGGATATTGGCTTCGATGATGCCAGTGTTCTCGCAATGTGCCATCAGCAAGAGGGGAGAGGTGGCGAAGATGCGATAGAGGGATTCAGTACGATCCACCAGCATATTGCCCGTGCTGCTGCCCATGAACACCTTCACCCCTGGCACACGTGTGCGATCAAGGATCGGCAAGGTCTCCACATTGTCGTTGGTGGCTCCAAAATAGAAGGAGTAGTTCACACGACTGTCTCTTGCCGCAATCTGGAACTTCTCTTCCAGCAGGTTGAGTGTCGTGGTGGGAGGATTGGTGTTGGGCATCTCCATATAGGACGTCACGCCTCCTGCGGCAGCCGTACGACTTTCGCTGGCAATGTCAGCCTTGTGGGTCATGCCTGGCTCACGGAAATGCACGTGGTCATCAATCACACCAGGGAACAGGTATAGTCCTGTCGCATCAATCTCCAAGTCATAGTACTGCGTGGTGTCATCACTCTCTAGCACTTCCTGAATCATCTCGTCTTCAATCACGACAGAGCCGATGAATTGGCGTCCCTCATTCACGATGGTTGCGTTTCTGATGATTGTTTTCATAGGTTATTCTTTCGGTCAGTATTATTTCTCTGTTTGTTTTTCTGAAGTTGCATCCACAGGTTTGGGGTATTTCCTGAACCATCCGTCCCATCTCAAGCGCATCACTCCAAAGAATGCCTCGCCAAAGATGCTGCTGTTCATCTTCGATACGCCTTCCACACGGTTGACGAAGATGACAGGCACTTCCTTGATCTTGAAGCCGCACTTGTAGGTGGTGAACTTCATCTCGATCTGGAAGGCATAACCCTTGAAGCGGATGGCATCAAGGTCGATGGTCTCCAGCACCCTTCGTTTGTAGCACTTGAAACCTGCCGTGGTGTCATGTACCTTGAAACCTGTGATGAATCGTACATATTTCGATGCGAAATACGACATCAGCACTCTGCCCATTGGCCAGTTGACCACATTCACACCAGAGATGTAACGGCTGCCGATGGCAAGGTCGTAACCCTCATCGGCACAGGCCGAATAGAGTCTGGGTAGGTCGCTGGGCGCATGGGAGAAGTCGGCATCCATCTCGAAGATGTAGTCGTAACCATGTTCCAAACCCCATTTGAAACCTGCGATGTAGGCAGTGCCCAATCCTTGTTTTCCTGTACGCTCCAACAGGAACAGACGGTCGGCAAACTCTGCCTCCATCAGTCCCTTCACAATGGCGGCAGTGCCGTCAGGGGAACCATCATCAATCACAAGAATGTGGAAACATTTCTCCAATGCAAATACTGCACGGACAATCTTCTCAATATTCTCCTTCTCGTTGTAAGTAGGTATGATAACTATGCTGTCGCTCTCGTTCATGTACGATACATGCATTAATCTTTGTGTTGCAAAGTTAGCACAAACCGCCCATTCGTCAAAATAAAAGTACTTATTTTTTGTTAAAGTTCCCGAAAAGGCGAAAACTTTATGTGGTTTTCCGTATCTTTGCAAAGTTTTAATTAAATTCTTGGAAAAGAGTAATTCGAAATGGAGAATAAAAATGTGGAGCCTGCAGAAGGCAAATTGGGCATCATGGTCGTCGGACTTGGTGCCGTCACTTCTACTTTTATGACAGGCGTGTTGATGGCTCGCAAAGGACTTGCGAAGCCTGTGGGTTCAATGACTCAGTATGATAAGATTCGTGTGGGCAAGGGTGCCGACAAGAAGTATCTTTCCTATGGGGAAATCGTTCTAATGGCCAAGTTGGACGACATTGTGTTTGGTGCATGGGATGTCTATCCTGCCAACGCCTTTCAGAGTGCCATGTATGCAGAGGTGCTCAGAGAGAAGGACATCTTACCTGTAAAGGATGAATTGGAGAAGATTGTGCCGCTCAAGGCAGCTTTCGATAAGAACTTTGCCAAGCGTCTTGATGGCGACAACGTGAAGCAATGCGCTACCCGTTGGGACATGGTCGAGCAGATTCGTGCCGACATTCGCCAGTTCAAGGCAGAGAACAACTGTGCCCGTATCGTGGTGGCTTGGGCAGCTTCTACAGAAATATATGTAGAACCTAATATGGCTGTTCACGACACACTCGCTCATCTTGAGGCAGCCATGAAGGCTGACGATCGTGTGAACATCGCGCCCTCCATGTGCTATGCCTATGCAGCATTGGCGGAAGGTGCTCCTTTCATCATGGGTGCACCTAACACCACTGTCGATATTCCTGCCATGTGGGAGATGTCCGAGAAACTAGGTTTGCCCATCGCTGGCAAGGACTTCAAGACTGGCCAGACCCTCGTGAAGTCCGGATTTGCTCCCATCATCGGTACCCGTTGCTTAGGACTCAACGGTTGGTTCTCTACAAATATCCTTGGCAATCGCGATGGTCTAGTGCTTGATGAACCCGCCAACTTCCGCACGAAGGAAGTCAGCAAACTCTCCACACTTGAAACGATTTTGAAGCCAGAGGCTCAGCCCGATCTCTATGGTCATGGCAACGACGAGGACAATCAGTACTTCCACAAGGTGCGCATCAACTACTATCCTCCACGCAACGACAACAAGGAAGGTTGGGACAACATCGACATCTTTGGTTGGATGAACTACCCCATGCAGATCAAGATCAACTTCCTCTGCCGCGACTCCATCCTCGCTGCCCCTCTGTTGCTCGACCTCTGCCTGCTCAGTGACCTTGCTGCACGTGCCCACAAGAGTGGCATCCAACGCTTCCTCTCCTTCTTCCTCAAAGCCCCCATGCACGACTACACGCAGGGCGAGGAACCTGTCAACCATCTCTTCCAGCAATACACCATGCTGAAGAACGCTATCCGCGAAATGGGTGGTTACGAGCCAGACGAGGAGATTGATTAACCAGCCCACGCGCTGGGCGATTCTCTTCGGAAAGCAAATATAAAACAAGAGAGGGATGCGAGTAATCGCGTCCCTCTTTTTCGACTTTGCGGCAATGCAGAACTTCACAGTCCTGCACGCCCAATGATGAAGTCTTCATCTCCTATACTATTTATTATGAATATATTATGAAAAACTTATCTTTATATCTTGTTTGTATGTCACTCCTTCTGCACCTTCTTCGCTGCTAGTGTCAGCATATCATGGATGTACAAGTCTTCGTTGATGTCGAAACATCCAGCCACTTGATAAAGGCGGTTGGCGACTATCTTGCGCTCGTCTTCGTCTAAGGAGGCATTCTTGCAGAGGTCGAGGATGATGCCTGCTGCCACCACCAGATCCTCTTTTGATTTCTTGTTGACCTTGTCCATCATCTGTTGCGTCAGGAGTCCAAAGAAGCGGTGCCAGTCGGTGTTGCTCAGATTGGAAACTCCACGTTGCAAAGCCAAAGCCATCCAAGAATCCTTATTCCCATCGAAGGGGATGTCTTTCTTTTGATGTCCGAATGCATCCTCCAACTGCTTCTTAAAGATATCTTCGGCCAGAACGTCGGGTCGCGACGCTGTACCCATAATGTTTCGCGACGCTATACCTATAATGTTCAGAGGATCGACTTTTGCAATGCCAGATGAACCAGGGGGCTGCTGACCATAGACATAGACGAGCTTTGCGATGTAGAAATCGGGATTGTCGGCGTTGCTCCACTCGGCGGCATAGCAGGTACGATAGCCTTTGTGCTTCTTGTCGTTGAAGTTGGCAATGTAATAGGTGCTGTTCTTCATGCTTCCGATGAGGACTGCCTCGTCTCCGTCTCTATATATGCTCCACTGGCGGCGCAGACCGAGGTCGTGGACGAGCGCAGAATCAAGTTCGAGTTTCTCGTTGCCAGTCTCTTCCTCAAACATCGAGGTCTTGGAGGCCTCGTTCCTAAAAGCATCCCTCAGTGTTTCGGACACGGAATGCTGATACCTCCTCTCCACCTTGACAGTGATAACTTTGCTCTCGATGGCGATGCCGTTCGCATCCACTTTCGCTGTATTATGCTCTCCTACTTTGGTGACGCCCGCTAATTCGTCGGTCACTTCCTGGAACGCCTTTTTGATTTGCTCTTGTGCCGAGGCGGTTGGCACGATGGCCATCAGGACGATGGCTGCGATGATAATACTCTTTGCTTTCATAAATGAATAGTTTTAGATTTATATCTCGATGATTGTTTTGGTCTCAATCACTTCATAGTCGCCCGCCTCGTTGGTCACGAGCACCACATTGGCAGGTTGCGGCGTGGCGTTGAAGGTGGCTTGGATGATGTGGTTGCGCATCTCCTGCTCCTCGCGCAGGATGGTTTCCTTGCACTCGCTCAGCATCTGAATGGCAATCGCCACGTTCCGTTCCGAACGCCAGATGCCGTTGCCGAGCGTGTCGGGAATCTCCGTCGAGCGTGCCCGATTGCTTGATTGGTGCGCCCCGATTGCTTGATTGGTGCGCTCCGATTGCCTGATTGGTGCGCCCCGATTGCTTGATTGGGTGCACTCAATCACCTCATCGGGTGCACTCGATTGCTCAATTGGGTGCACTCGATTGCTCAATTGGGTGCACTCAGTTTTATTATCGGGTGCACTCAGTTTGGCAATCGAGTGGGGAGCCTTATTGAACTCATAGTACACCCCTACGCCAATCGCTATCAACAGGCAGGCAGCGGCAGCGGACATCCAGCCCCACCAATGTCTCCGATGGCTGACAGCAGGCTTCGTGTCCATCCGCTCCCTCAGACGTTCGGTGAAGTCCGTAGGCAGTGACGGCGTATTGGCATATCGGCGTCGCAGCGCTTCGCACAAGTCGGTGTCTTTATTTGTTTTCATATCTTTTGAAGTTGCTTGTGGAGTTTCTTTCTTATTCGGTAGAGGCGGTTGGCCAGTGCATGAGGGCTTGCATCCATGATGAACGAGCATTCGTCCAACGGACGCTCCTCGAAGTAGTGGAGCATGAGCAGCAGACGTTCGTCGGGCGGTAGCTGGTCTATCAACTCTTCCAATCGGCTGATTCGCTCCTCATTGCCTGTCGAAAGCTCCGCCTCCAGCTGCTCGTCATTGATGTCCGTCTGCCACACCTCGGAATCTTCTATCGAAACAAGCAGTGGACGACGACGTTTCATGAAGTCGAGCGTCAGGCGGTAGGCAATGCGACAAAGCCATGTGCCGAGCGATGCCCGTTGCGGGTCGTAACTGTCCATGCAGCGGAATGCACGGAGAAACGTGTCCTGCGTCAGTTCCTCAGCATCCATCACGTCGCCCACGAGCCTCACAACCATGCCAAAGACCTCCTGCCCGTAGCGACCCACCATCAGGTCTTGCCCCTTGCGTTGGTCACTCATCACGGCATCCACTATCTGTTTGTCTGTCTTCACTATCGATGAACTTTTCTTCATTTTCACTTGTTATACGACAAAAATCGGAAAATATCCCGCCCCTGCACGGATTTTCTTTTTTGTACCTTTGCCCCCGAGAACAAAACATCATGATATGAATCCAACAATTGACACATATCGTTTGACAAGTATGGAGGAGCCTTCGGATGCCGTTCTTTCACAGCTGATGAAAGAGGCTGCAGAGGAAGCTATGAGGCTGACGAGGAGATTGATTAACCAGCCCACGCGCTGGGCGACTTTTATTTCATAGAATTGTTTTTGAATCATATAAAAAGAGCCGTGTGACTTGTGGTCATACGGCTCTCTCTTTATGGCGCCTTTTCACTGTATCTTTACCCGATGACGGCAAATCAGTTGTCCAGTAGTCCAGTCACACGGAGGTATTCAGTCTCGTAGATTTTCTGCTGGGTCTTTGCCTCGATGAGGTTGCTGCGTGCCTGCTGCCATTGGGATTGGGCATCGAGCAGGTCGGTCATGGTGCACATCTGGTTGTCGTACTTCTGATGCATCACGCGGAGATTCTCATCGGCTTGTTGTTGACCTATCGTGGCGGTCTCCACCATTCGTTGTCCGTCGGTGAGGTTGAGCACAGCCTGACGCACCTCAATGCGCATGCCTCGCTCATACTGCTCCAGTTGCAACTGGGAGTCGCTGAGGTCGAGTTTTGCCTTCTTCACTTTCTTCAGTTCTGCACCCCAGTGGAAGATGGGTACGTTGACTGACAACAAGGCGTAGGGGCGACCTCCGCTGAAGGTGTGGTTGACATTGATGGGGGTGCCATCGAGGTTCCTGAGTGCTCCTTTCAGTTTCAGATTGTCGTAATGGCTGTAGGTTCCCACCAAGGCGACAGTGGGCAGGTAGTTGGCACGTGCCTTCTTCACCTGCAACTCGTTTGCCTTGACCTGCTGCTGGAGCAAATGGAGGTCGGGACGGGCGGAGAAGTCCTCACTGAGTTGTGGCATGGATGCGGGTGTCAGGAGGGTGTCGGCAGGGATGATGGCCCGCTCGAAATCGGTGCCGATCTGGTTGGCGAGTGCCAGTTGGCAGAGTTGTTCGCCATTGGTGGCTTTCTGCAACAGATAACTGATTTCGGACTGCTTGCTGGCGATGCGCAAGAGGTCGTTCTCGGTTGCCATCTGCACACGGACACTGAGTTGCACGCGGTCGTACAGTTCTTGCATCTGCTGGGCATACGCCTTGAGCATCTGCACTTTGGAACGTACGGCGATGAGCGAGTAGTAGGAGTTGTCCACGTCGGCGATGACCTGCATGCGAGCCTTTCGCTGTTGCTCTTCGCTGACGGTCTGACCAATCTGTGCCAAGCGGTTGGCGGCTGTCAACTGTCCACCTGCATAGAGGGGCAGGGTGACATTGATGCCAGCCAGGTAGGTGCCTCGTGTCTGCAGCGACATGCCGATGATGTCCTGGTCTTTCATGTGGATGCCCGTGAGGGAGCCGTCCACCTTGGGCAGATACTGGGCAAAGGCGATCTGACGGTCGAGTTTTGCCTTCTCAACGGCATTATTGGCAGTCTTGATTTGCTCGTTGTGCTCCAGCGCCAGTTTGCGACAGTCCTGCAAGGTGAGGCTCAAGGGCTGGGCAGCGAGTTGCGACACAGCCGCAACGGAGAGGGCGAGGGTTGTTATGATCTTTTTCATGCTTTGTTCGTTTTTTTGACTTTAAAGATAGTGGAATAGAGGATAGGCAGGAACACCAGAATGATGAGCGTTCCCATAGCCAGACCTGCCATGATGCAGACTGCCATCGAACCATACATCGGGTCGCTGATGAGCGGAGCCATACCGAGGATGGTGGTGAGCGAAGCCATGATGACCGGGCTGGTTCGGCTGACGGTGGCATTTACCACAGCCTCGTAGGCAGGAAGTTTCTCTTCCTTCTGTAGTCGGTTGATCTCATCGACCAGCACGATGCCGTTCTTGATCATCATACCGATGAGGCCCATCGCACCTAAGATGGCGATGAAGGTGAATGGCTTGCCCAGCAGCAGCAACGAAGGCACGATGCCCACGATGATGAAGGGTAGGCAGAAGACGATGATGAGCACCTGTTTCCAACTGTTGAACAACAGGAGCATGATGACGAGGATGAACAGGAAGGCAAGCGGGAAGAGTCCCAGAATGGAACCTGCGGCTTCGCCCGAACTGCCGCCTTCGCCCTGCCAGTTCATGGAGTAGCCTTGTGGCAGTTCGATGGTTTCGATGGCTTCCTTGATGTCGGCTTCCACCTTGCCTGGTGTGGCATCGTCAAGGTCTGGGTCAGGGTCACATTCTGCCTCGATGGAACGCTGTCCATTGCGACGGTGGATGTAGTCTTCCTCCCATTCCACGTGGATGTCGCTGTTGACCGTGCTCAGCGGAATGCTGTTGGTCAGTTTGCTTTCCAATTCCTCCACATTGGAGGCACCAGTCAGCAAGCCCCTGACGTCGTCGCCCGTGATGTGGAGGTTGAGGGTGCTCCACACGGGGATGTTGTCGATGTTCTGAATCTTCGACCCGTCTTCGTTGCGCACCTGCATCTGGACAATGACCTTCTTGTCTTGGTCGCTGATGATTCCTACAGGAAGACCGTCTGTGGCAGCCAGCAAGGCGTTCGCCACATTCTCACGGTTCAGTCCACTGCGGAGTGCATCTGTCTGCACATAATTCGTCACGATAGACTTGCCCTTGGGCTGCCAGTTGTTCTGCACGGAATAGGTGTCCACATATTTCGACTCGCGCATGATGGCCTCTGCCTGATGGGAGAGGTTGCGCAGCACCTCTGGGTCTGGTCCCTGGAATTCCACCTCCACCGTATGGGTGGTGCTGATGCTGAAGTTGTAATTACGGAAACGTATGTATGCATCGGGGAAGGCGGCGCGCAGTTGGGGACGTATCTCCTTGATCGCCTCCTTCATCGTCTGGAAGTCTTTGCAATCGACAATCAATTCTCCGTAATGATTGCCGCCGCTGTTCATGGGACGCACCAGACTGTATCGCACAGGCGACGAGCCCATCGCTGCTGCGACGCGGTCAATCTTTGGATTCTTCAGCAGGGTGTCGGTCATCACCAGGAGGTCTTCACGCACACGGTCAGGACTGGTCTGGTCGGGAAGATAATATTCTACCACGAACTGCCCGTAGTCAAAGTCGGGGAAGAACACTTGCTTCACCTTTGAGAATCCGATGCCGCAGACGACCAGCAGCGCCACCATCACACCGATGGTAGCATAGCGGTAGTCGATGAGTTTGCCAATCAGTTTGCGGATGACCACCTGTAGTTTCGATTCCTTCACCTCGCCATCGCCACCTTTCTCCTTCGAGCGCAAAGGCATCCATGCAGCCACACACGCTGGCACCTGCACCATGGCCATCACCCATGAAGCCAAGAGCGAGATGCAGAGCACCAGGAACAGGTCTCGGCAATACTCTCCAGCCGTGTTGGGCGAGAGGAAGGTGGGCAGGAAGGTCAGGACGGCAATCACCGTTGCTCCCAACATGGGCAAGGCGGTGTTGTTGACAATGTTATATAAGTAGGACTTGGGTCCCAACCCCCGTTTTCTGTCCACAAGGATGCCGTCCATCACCACAATGGCATTATCCACCAGCATACCCATTGCCACGATGAAGGCACCAAGGGAGATGCGCTGCAGCGTACTGTCTGCCATTAGCAGGATAGGGAAGGTGATGAAAATCGCCAGCACCAGACTGGTGCCGATGATCATGCCACCACGGAAACCATAGGTGAACATCAGCACAATCACCACGATGAGCACCGACTCCAGCAGGTTGATGAGGAATCCGTTGACGGCGTTGGTCACTTGGTCTGCCTGGAAGAAAATCTTGTCGGTCTCGAATCCCACAGGCACACGTTCCATGACTTCCGCCAACTTCTGATCGACAGCCTTGCCTACATCGGGCACTATGGCATCGTCGTTCAGCGTGATGCAGATGCCCATGGCTGGTTTGCCGTCCACAAAGAAACCGTTGGTCTGTGGTTCCTGATAGTCGCGCTTCACGGTGGCGATGTCGCCGATGCGAATCTGCTTGCCTGTGGTGGTGCGGATGAACAGGTTGGCGATGTCCTCCTCATTCTCCAGTTCGTTGTTCACACGAAGTTGCAGACGGTCGTCACCGTTCTCATAGTTGCCGGCGTTCACCGTCTTGCCGGCATTCTGCAAACCTATCATCACCTGTGTGGGGATGATGCCTGTGTGTGCCAGTTTCTCCTTGTCGATGATGATGTTGATGACCTCCGAACGGGTACCAACGATATTGATGCGCTTCACGCCCTTCACTGTCAGCAGTTCACGGCGCACCAACTTGGCATATTTCTCCAGTTCTGAATAACTGTATCCGTCGCCCATGAAGGCATAGAACAGACCATACACATCCAGCATGTCGTCCACCACAATGGGGGCATAGCAGCCCGAAGGCAACTTTGACTGTACATCGTTCGTCTTTCTGCGCAACTGGTCAAAGTGCTGCTCCATCTCCGACATCTTCACCTTGTCCTGAAACTTCACACCAATGACAGCCATACCCGGACGGCAATCCGTGCTCAGTTCCTTCACGTCTGCCAGTGTGCGCAGTTCATCCTCCATCACCTGTACAGCCTCCAACTCCACCTCATGTGCTGTGGCGCCCGGATACACCAGCACCACCGATGCCTGCTTCACGGCTACGGCAGGGTCCTCCAACTTCGGCATGTTGATATAACTGAACACACCCATGAAGAGGATTCCCACCACGAAACTCCAAAATATAATCGGTCGTTTTACGAAAAATTCTGTTAGTGCTCTTGCATTCATAATATCAATTCTCTTATCGTATCTTTAGCACGCTTGGCTCGCCAAGAATTATCAATTCTCAATTAAAGAAGGTCTCCCACATTGGACTTCTGCTGTGTCACCACCTTCACCTTGTCACCTTCATGCAGCGCCTTCACACCAGCCTTCACCACACGGTCATTGGCAGAGATGCCGCTGCTCACCACTGGCATCCCCTCAGAATCCACACCATTCAGCGTGATGGCATGACGTTTCACCACGTCGCCCTTCTCGACAACCCACACATAGGGCTTGCCTCCGTCCTCGAACACGGCATGGGCAGGAATGGAAAGACCGCTGACGGTTGCATCGCCACCCATCTCGATATAGACATCAACATTGACACCTGCATTGAGGCGTCCGTCCACAACGTATTTCACCGTAAAGAGTTGGTTGGCATCAGCCTTCGTCAGCACGCTGGTCCTGTGCAGTTCGAAACGCTCACCAGCCGCCATGCAGTAGGCATCCGTCGTGCTTGCCAACTGGCGATACACCTCTGCAGGTACGTTGATTTCCACTTCCATACTGCGGGTGTCGATGAGATCCATGATAGGGGTGCCCGCATTCACCATCTCTGACGGCTCGAAGTTCACCTTCTGGATGGTGCCGTCCACGGGGGCTCTCAGACAAGTGTAACTCAATTGGTTCTTCGCATTCTGCAACTGGATGCGAAGTTGCTCCAGACCACTCACCGCCTTCTCGTAGTCGTTGCCAGCCAGGCTCTTGCCCTCATGCAGTTGGCGCAGACGCTCCACCTCGTTCTTCATCTGGTTGTATTGTGTCTGGGCAGCGTCCACCTGCAACTGATAATCTCTGGTGTCGAGCGTGGCAACCACTTGTCCGCGACGCACGTGTGCACCCTCCTTCACATAGATGCTCGCAATCTGTCCGGGGGTGCGGAAACTCATGCTCACGGTGCTGTTCTCATTGACCACACCAGAGAAATTCTTTACAGATGATTCGTAACGATTCAGCGGCAGCACCGTCATCACGTTGCGCACCTTCACATCGTCTTCTTTCTTGTCATTGCCGCCACAAGCCATCAGCAATCCTGCTGCTGCCAGTGCCAGCACAAAATAATTCTTCTTTTTCATTGTGATTTGTGTGTGTTTTTTTATTGTTGATATTTCTTTCGATATTCCAGTGGAGACAGACCCAAATGCTCCTTCACATACTTGCCGAAGAACGAGGCATTGGCAAAATTGAGGTCATAGGCAATCTCCTGCATCGTCATGTCGGAGAATCGGAGACGCCGCTCGATGGCTTTGAGCGTGAAGAGTTGTATCATATCGCTCGGACGCCTGTTCATGGTCTCCTTCAGCAACACCGACAGGTATTTGGGCGTGACATTCAATTGTCGGGCAAAATCATCCACCTTGCGGACGCGCCCGTCACTCTGCTCCACCAACTGCATGAACTTATCCACCAGCCGTTTCCTGTGCATGTCAGGCGAAATCCCCACCTGCGGCTCCCGCTCCATGTCCTGAACTGTTTCGCGACGGATGATGCAAAGAATCTCCAACATCATCGTCCCCCAGAGCGACCGCACAATCTCCTGGTGCATCATCGGTGAAGGGTCTTTCATCCGTTGACACAGCAACTGGAAATAGTCATTGAGCATCCCCGCTTCTTGATTCGTGAGTGTCACCTTGGGATGCTGCTTCAGGTAAACAATGTCGCCCAAACTTCTGCGCCCATGCATGTCGATGCTCCACGCCTCTCTCGCCGTGAACCAGACCTGCCGACAGTTAAAGTTCTGCGACGACATGAAATCGCTGATGACGCTGCGCAACATGATATAGACGAACATATCGTTCTTGCGGAGTTGGATGGTCTTCCCGTCATATTCAAACTGCGCCATCCCCTCCGTGCAGATGACAATCACTCCATGGTTCTCGATATAGACCCCATCTTCGGGCAATACCCCATCCTCAGACAAAGCCGTTGTATTTTCCATCACCACAAAGTCATCGCTGTCATCTATCCTTAAGGTGTCATCTCCTCTTCGAGGCATCAATGATTTGATCTCCATAATGTCCAAAATTTACTTTTTCGGTGCAAAGTTCGGAATAAAATAGAACATAACAATGTTCGATATTTACCAAATAGTGTTATTTTAATGTTCTTTCTAGGTCATAATGTTGCAAAAGAACATTTTGAGGTAAAAAAGGAACATTCATTGAGTTGTTGATAATGGATGGAACTTTTGGTTTCTGGTGCAAAGGTACGCAGTCCGTATTTCATCCACCAGTCATTATCCAAAAATAGGCTTTGACGGATAATATTATCCAAATCCGCTCCATTTTGGATAATATTATCCATTTGGGCTTCATTTCGGATAAAATTATCCAACTCGTCTCCGTTTTGGATAATATTATCCATTTCAGAGCCTCTTTGGATAATATTTCAGCAGCCTCACGGGGTTTCACCAATACGGGTGCAAGGGTCTCACCCATACACTGCAAAGGGTCTCACCAATACACCGGGTCGGGTCTCACCAACACACCGCGTTGGGTCTTACCCATTCTCCACGTTGGGTCTCACCAATAGACCTTAAAAGGGTGCTGAAATGGGGTTTTAGGGGATTCGTCCCCGCCCTTTAATAAAATAAATGTACGCGCGAGGAAGCATGAAAAAGTTGAAAAGGTCTATATTATTTGTCACAAATAATTATTAATATGATAAAATTCATATTAATCAGATATGGAAGAACCCCTAAAAGCAGTTCGTCAGTTGTTATTTCTGCATCATCGCTTCCAAGATGCTCAGGGCGCCTTCCATGGTGGAGACGTTTTTGATGAGCAGGGACTTGCGGTCTCCATCTCGCAGGGTACATCCTCTGCCATGCGAGGCAACGTAGTTGAGCACTTTCTCGAAAGCGCGGCTTTGGAAGTAGGCGTCTTCAAGGGCGAAATAGAGAATCATGCGTCCCATCTTGAGCACCACTTTCTCGATACCGAGACGTTGAGCCGCCCACTTGATGGGCATAACGGTGAGGAGCGATTCGCCCACGGATGGTATTTGTCCGAAGCGGTCGATGAGGCGCTTCTTGTAGTCTTCCAATTGCTTAGGCGAGGTGAGGGAGTCGAGTTCGCGGTAGAGACTCATGCGCTCACCGCTGTTGGGCACGTACTCTTCAGGGAAGAAACCCTGGATGTCGCTTTCGATGTTGGTTTCCGTCACGAACTTCTCACCGCTGATTCTACCCTCTTCATCCTTGTCCTCTTCGGCAAAGAGTTCTGTGAACTCGTTTTCCTTGAGTTCTTCTACTGCCTCATTCAGTATCTTCTGGTAGGTTTCATAGCCCAAATCGGTGATGAAGCCGCTCTGTTCTGCTCCTAACATGTTTCCTGCACCACGGATGTCGAGGTCTTGCATGGCGATGTGGATGCCACTGCCGAGGTCGCTGAAGTTCTCCACCGCTTGCAGACGGCGGCGGGTTACATCGTTCAGGGCTGCGAGTGGGGGAGCGATGAGGTAGCAGAACGCTTTCTTGTTGCCTCGTCCCACACGTCCACGCATCTGGTGAATGTCGGAGAGCCCGTAGTTCTGTGCGCTGTTGATGATGATGGTGTTGGCATTGGGCACGTCGATGCCGTTCTCCACAATCGTCGTGGAGAGCATCACGTCGTAGTCGTAGTTCATGAAGTCGAGAATGATTTTCTCCAAGTCCTGCGGATTCATTTGCCCATGACCTACACACACGCGCGCATCAGGTACATATTTGTGTATCATCTCCTCCAATTCGCGGAGGTTGCTGATTTTGTTGTTCACGATAAACACCTGTCCGTTGCGGCTCATCTCGAAGTTGATGGCTTCGGCAAAGATTTCGGGCGAGAACGTGTGTATCTCTGTCTGGATGGGATAGCGGTTGGGTGGGGGAGTCTGGATGATGGACAGGTCTCTGGCTCCTAATAGTGAGAACTGCAACGTGCGTGGAATCGGGGTGGCAGTCATCGTGAGGGTGTCCACATTCACTTTCATGGCTCTCAACTTCTCTTTCGTTGATACGCCAAACTTCTGTTCCTCGTCGATGATGAGCAATCCTAAGTCCTTGAACTGCACCTGTTTGCCAATCAATTTGTGGGTGCCTATAATGATGTCGACCTTTCCTTCCTTGAGGTCGTCCAGCACCTCTTTGGTGTCTTTGACTGTACGGGCACGAGTGAGGTATTCCACCCTGACGGGAAATTCTTTCAGTCGTGAAGAGAACGTCTGGTAGTGCTGATATGCCAACACCGTCGTGGGCACCATCACCGCCACCTGTTTGCCGTCGGTGGCAGCTTTGAATGCTGCACGTATCGCCACTTCTGTCTTGCCGAAGCCCACATCGCCACACACCAGTCGGTCCATCGGACGCGGCTTCTCCATATCAGCCTTCACGTCCTGTGTGGCTTTCAGTTGGTCGGGGGTGTCCTCATACACGAAACTGGCTTCCAGTTCCTGTTGCAGGTAACTGTCCTTACTGTAGGCAAACCCTTGCTCTTTCAGTCGGGCGGCATAGAGTTGGATAAGGTCACGGGCAATGTCTTTCACCTTGCTCTTCACCCGTTCCTTCATGCGTTCCCAAGCACCGCCGCCAATCTTGTTCAGACGAGGAGGTTCACCCTCCTTGCCTTTGTATTTGGAGATTTTATGCAGGGAGTGAATGGATACATAAACTGTGTCTTCGTGCAAGTACGTAATCTTGATCATCTCCTGCATCACATTGCCCTGTGGCACTCTCACCAGTCCTCCGAACCTTCCCACACCGTGGTCTATATGCACCACATAATCGCCAATCTCAAACTGCTGTATCTCCTTCAGCGTCAGTGCCACCTTACCCCGATGTGCCTTGTCGCTCTTCAGGTTGTATTTGTGGAAGCGGTCAAAGATTTGGTGGTCGGTGAAAAAGCACACCTTCAGCGTGTGGTCAATGAAACCCTCGTGAATGGCTTTGTTGACGGGAAAGAAATGGATGGCATCCATTTCTGTTTTTGCCTGTTCCTCAAAGATGTTCTGCAGACGTGCAATCTGTTTCTCGCTGTCGGCAAAGATGCAAATC
>JAEEGG010003291.1_pt1 | contig 40357 bp, 21 predicted proteins | sample 9134161 | NCBI WGS metagenome assembly JAEEGG01 (sample SAMN16246543, study PRJNA631951) | gut metagenome | biome: gut microbiome; feature: rumen; material: CR-attached | host: Bos | place: Iran: Karaj | collected 2018-10 | reverse complement strand
GTGTCTCGGTCGAATCGCTGCAGCTCCCGCTGAAGCCTTCCGCCGTGGGCAGTTTCACGAAGCTGCCACCGGTAAGGAAGATCGTGTCATTGCTGATGGTCAGAATCTGGCTCTCGGTAAAGGATGTGAGATATCCGGCGTCGTTCTGGAAGGCGCTCACATTCTGCGGAATCTGCGGGATCTGTGGGCGGTTAGAAAGGTCGTTGTAGTCTCCAGAGAAGAGATTCGGTTTGTCGGTCAAATCGTTGTAGCTGCCGCTGAAGCCTTCCGCCGTGGGCAGTTTCACGAAGCTGCCACCGGTGAGGTAAATCGTATCGTTGCTGATGGTCAGGATCTGCGATTCGGTAAAGGTGGGTTTGTTGGTCAAGTCGTTGTAATCACCGGAGAAGAGATTCGGTTTATCGGTCAAATCGTTGTAGCTGCCGCTAAAGCCTTCCGCCGTGGGCAGTTTCACGAAGCTGCCACCGGTGAGGTAAATCGTATCGTTGCTAATGGTCAGAATCTGCGATTCGGTGAAAGTGGGTTTGTTGGTCAAGTCGTTGTAATCACCGGAGAAGAGGTTTGGCTTGTTCGTTAAATTGTTGTAATCGCCGTTAAACAGATTCGGTTTGTTGGTCAAACTGTTATAATCGCCATCGAAGCCGGCGGGCAGTTTCACGAAGCTGCCACCGGTGAGGTAAATGGTGTCGTTGCTGATGGACAGGATTTGGCTCTCTGTGAAGGAGGTAAGGTAACCGGCATCGTTCTGGAAAGCGCTCACATTCTGCGGAATCTGCGGGATCTGCGGACGGTTGGTAAGATCGTTGTAATCGCCGCTTGTCGCCACAGGAGCCAAATTCGGTTTTCCCGTTATATCGTTATACGACCCGCTGGTTGCCACAGGGGCAAGATTCGGTTTGTTGGTCAAACTGTTATAATCGCCATCAAAACCGGCGGGCAGTTTCACGAAGCTGCCACCCGTCAGGTAAATGGTGTCGTTGCTGATGGACAAAACCTGTTGCTCGGTGAAGGAAGTGAGGTAGCCTGCATCGTTCTGCAGCTGGCTCACATTCGTGGGCACCGCTGTCTGCGTGATGTAACCCGCGTCGTTTTGGAAGGCGCTCACGTTGGTGGGCACTGTCGGGATTTGCGGTTTGTTCGTCAAGCTGTTGTAGTTGCCATCAAACAGGTTCGGCTTGTTGGTCAGGTCGTTGTAGTCGCCGCTGTAGGCAACGGGAGCGAGGTTCTCCAACAAACTGGCAGAGGCGCTGTTGTCACGGAGGCAACGGACCGAATACCCTTGGTATTTTTTGATGTTGAGCGATATTATGTTGCTGCTGGATTGGTCAATAAAGACACAATAGGCGGCGTCGTCATCGTACTGGGTGGATTCCCAAAAGCCGGCACCGTAGCCGTTATTGTAGTAGCCGAAACCGTGGAAGCTGCCAACGGGAAGAGCTGAAAAGCCAGTAGCGTTATTGCTCTCTTGATTGTTGCCAACGGTACAGGAACCATTATTGCTGACCCAGCCTGAAGTGGCAGCCAACGCCTTGGCGATGTAACCGTCACACATATACTGGCTCTGGCTGTTCATGTAGCCGAGGAGCTGCGTCCATTCGGAAATGCTCGGCACGTGCCAGCCGGTGGGGCAGATGCCCTGTACCCCGCTGGGGTTCATGTTGCTGGAAGAAGAGTTGTACATAACCGCCTTCCAGTTGTAGAGATAGCCTTGGGTGGGCACGTTGTTTGCATTGCCACCGGGATTGTAGCGGTAGGCCGTGGTAGTGCTCGAGTCACTGCCCAGGTCAATGCTGGTGCCGTCGCTGTAGTGTGTGGTGCGCAGGTTCTCCTTTGTCCAGCATTGGTTGCCAATCTTCACGGTGTTATACTCGTTGCCGTCGTAGTCCTTCACAGTGGAAGTCCCGCACTCGAAATTTATTTCATCAATCTGCTGCTGCAGCGTGTTGATCTGGTTGGCGAGGTTGTCAAGGCCATCGGTGGCGGGCAGTTTCACGAAGCTGCCACCCGTCAGGTAAATGGTGTCGTTGCTGATGGACAAGACCTGCTGCTCGGTGAATGAGGTGAGGTAGCCGGCATCGTTCTGGAAGGCGCTCACGTTGGTGGGAACCGTCGGAATCTGCGGTTTGTTTGTCAGGCTGTTGTAATCACCATCAAAACTGGCGGGCAGTTTTACGAAGCTGCCACCCGTCAAGTAGATGGTGTCGTTGCTGATGGACAAAACCTGCTGCTCGGAGAAAGAGGTGAGGTAGCCGGCATCGTTTTGGAAGGCGCTCACATTCTGCGGAATCTGCGGAATCTGCGGGCGATTGGTCAGGTCGTTGTAATCGCCGGAGAAGAGATTCGGCTTGTTGGTTAAATGGTTGTAATCGCCATCAAAACCAGCAGGTAGTTTCACGAAGCTGCCACCCGTCAAGTAGATGGTGTCATTGCTGATGGACAAGACCTGCTGCTCGGTGAACGAGGTGAGGTATCCGGCATCGTTTTGCAGTTGGCTCACATTCGTGGGCACTGCTGTCTGCGTGATATAGCCCGCGTCGTTCTGGAAGGCGCTCACATTGGTGGGCACCGTCGGAATTTGCGGTTTGTTGGTCAAATGGTTGTAATCGCCATCAAAGCTAGCGGGCAGTTTCACGAAGCTTCCGCCTGTCAGGTAAATCGTGTCATTGCTGATGGATAGAACCTGCTGTTCTGAGAAGGATGTGATATATCCTGCATCGTTGGTGAAAGCGCTCACGTTGGTGGGCACCGTCGGAATCTGCGGTTTGTTGCTCAAATCGTTGTAGTTACCGCTCGTCGCCACGGGAGCCAGATTCGGTTTGTTGGTCAGGTTGTTGTAGTTGCCGTCGAACAGGTTGGGTTTGTTGGTCAAATGGTTATAATCGCCATCAAAGCCGGCGGGCAGTTTCACGAAGCTGCCGCCCGTCAGGTAGATGGTGTCGTTGCTGATGGTCAGAACCTGCTGCTCGGTAAAGGAGGTGAGGTAGCCCGCATCGTTCTGGAAAGCGCTCACGTTTTGCGGAATCTGCGGGATCTGCGGGCGGTTAGTAAGATCGTTGTAATTGCCGCTCGTTGCAACAGGGGCCAAATTCGGTTTTCCCGTTATATCGTTATACGACCCGCTCGTTGCCACAGGAGCAAGGTTGGGTTTGTTGGTCAAATGGTTGTAATCGCCATCAAAACCGGCGGGTAGTTTCACAAAGCTGCCGCCTGTCAGGTAAATGGTGTCATTGCTGATGGACAGAATCTGTTGCTCGGAGAACGAGGTGAGATAGCCAGCATCGTTTTGCAGCTGGCTCACATTTGTGGGCACCGCTGCCTGCGTGATATAACCAGCGTCGTTTTGGAAGGCGCTCACGTTGGTGGGGACAGTGGGAATAGTAGGGATAGAATCCATTGTGATGTAGCCTGCGTCATTGTTGAAGGCGCTCACGTTGGTGGGCACTGTCGGGATGGGGATCGTCACGGTGCCGCCGCCATCAGAGAGGGTCAGTACATTTCCGTTCAAGGAGATGGTTTGCGGAATGCCAACACCCGGGGCACCTTGAGGACCTTGGGGACCTTGCGGTCCGGGCGTGCCGTTGCGCAGGATGAAGGTTTGCGGGGTGGCTCCGTCCTGGGTAATGGTCACCACATAGCCTGTGTCGGTGGGCACCACCGCGAAGGCGGGCACGTTGCCGGCCTTGGCGGCATATAGGGCATACGGCACGCTCATCAACTGCTGCACACCTGTGATGCTGTAGCTGATGCCGCCGTCCGGATCAATCTCCGATTTCAGGAAGAACGGACCGTTTGCCCAGTTGATATTGGCAAACGTGCCTGTTGTGGGCGATCCACTGCCAACTTCCAGGGTCATCAGGCCGTTGGCGTTTGTGGTCACGTTGTGCGTTTCCACATAGACGGGAGCCCCGGTTTCACTGCCTTGCAGGATCGAGATTCTCGCCGAGACGTTCTGGTTGGTCACCAGACTGTTGCCCGCATTGCGGACCACGGCCTGATACGTCATCTTCTGGGGTGTCTGGGCGAACAGAGCGACCAGAGGCATCACCACCGCGAATAACAAGCATAGAATTTTTTTCATTGTGGTTTGTTTTAGTTTGTATTATTGATTTATTTATTGTATTCTAATGAATTCCAACGGTTTGCCTTACGACAATTATTATATAAAAACTGTTATACAATGTTGGATAACAGTCTTTATATAATCAGCGTAAGTTGTTAATTGTATCTACCTGTTCTTCACCACCTTGAAGGTCTTCAGCAGGTTTTTGCCGTCCAGGACGCGCAGCTGATAAGTGGCGGAAGGGTAGGCATTCATGTCGATTTCGGTTTCCAGACTGGTGACATCAATAATCCGTAGCAGTCTGCCGTTGTTGTCGTAGAGCTGTGCCGTCATACCCTCGGCGGGGATCTCATAGTTGCGGATGCGCAGATGGACCACGTTACGGGTGGGGTTCGGATAGACGACGGCCTCTAACGTGATGCCGGGGTGGTTGTCCACGCCCACGGTCTGGATCTCGTAGGGCTGCTGCACACCCTCAATGATGTAGGTGTTGCCGTTCTGCACCCGCTGGATGGCGGGTTGTCCGATGGTGTAGGTGGCGCTGCCGCCGCTGCCGGTTGCTGTGCCGCCCGCAGGTACAATGTCGGATTGCGACATGGCCGTTAAAGCAAGGAAAACAATGGAGAGAGTAAAAACAGCTTTTTTCATACTATGAGGATTTTATTGGTTAATCGTTTTTATTATGGCTGCAAAGGTAAAAAAAAACAGCCGTACTAACATACGGCTGTTGATAAAAATCGGTGATTGTGAATTAAAAAGCGTTGAAGTGGCTCTTGCTGCGGTCCACGTCCTTGCCAAAACTCTTGTTGGCGAGCTTGCGGTTGCGCGGACGGTAGGTGCCGTCCTCCATCTCGCGGAGCATCACATTGGTGAAAAGTTTGAACATTTTCTCCTCTTGCGTCTCGTCCTGGTAGAAGGCTTTCCATGCGTATTCGTACAGCTCCTGAAGCCGTTCGGGTGACATGTGTTTGGGCTGATAGACCACTTGTCCGGCGTTGTAATGGTCCCAGTCGTGGTCAAAGATACGCCCTTGGCGCATCAGGTCGTCGTAGGCCTTGGTGTGCGGGAATGGGGCCAGAATGGTGAACTCGGCCAGATCAAGGTCTATTTTCAGCAGGAAGTCGATGAGACGAAGGATGTCGTCTTCGGTCTGGTTGTCCAATCCGAAGAGGATGGTCCCCTCCACTCCGATACCGTAGTCGTGGTATCGCTTCACCCGTTCCTTGATGTAGTCGGAGGTGTCATACACGGCCTGATACACGTACCAGGCACCGGCTTGTGCGGCGAGGTCCAGCACCTGCGGGTCGTCCTCGATGGTGTGGCTGATCCATTTCTTTTTGAGCGGAATCATCTCGCGGAAGAGGTCCATTTCCCATTGCTTGTTCTGGGCCAGCGAGTTGTCCACGATGAAAAGCCGATTGTTGTCGATGGATTCCAAGTCGGCGATGGTCTTGTCGATGGGCCGCGGGCGGAAGCATCGGCCTCCGAGGTAGGAGACGGCGCACGGGTAACAGCTGAAACGGCATCCGCGGGAGGCGTGGAAGAGATCCACCATTTGCACCCCCTTGTGGTTGTATAGCTCCCGTTTGTAGAGGTCGCGGCGCGCGGGCCCCACCAACGCGATGTCAGGCTGATGCCCCATGTAGTTGTACACTTTTTTCAGGCACCCGTTCTGCAAGTCCTGGAAGACTTGTTCCTGACGGCCCTCCGACTCACCTAAAAAGATGCTGTCGGCATGTTGCAGGGTCTCCTCCGCATGCAGCATGGTGGAGATGCCGCCGAACATGACGGGAATGCCCTTGGCACGGTAGGCGTCGGCGATGGCCCAGCCTCGTTTCACCTGCGTGGTGAGCATCATCGAGATGGCTACCACATCGCATTCTTCATCCATGTCCAAATCTTCCACGTTCTCGTCCGTGAAAGATACGTCCACGTATTCAGGCAAGGTGGCAGCGAACACTACAGGACCGTGCGGCGGCAGGTTGAAGGTGGTTTGCCCAGGCAATTTCTTCCATTTCGGATAAATCAGTTTCAGTTTCATATCTTTTCTTTCTTTTTGCCTTTAGCTGTTGGCTATTGGCTGTGTGTTATATGTAAATTTTTAATTTTTAATTCTTTATTCTATATTTTAACACCGGTTGCTAATAGTTAATGGCTTATCTCTATCTCATCGATAATTTTATTCAGACCCAAAAACTCCGCGCAGGTGAGAGCCGCCCCGATGGTCACGCCCAAGATGCCGTGCGAGTTGATGTTCTGGCCGGTCATGAAGAGGTTCGGTATCTTGGTCCGCTGCGACACGAGTGTCTGCGTCGGGAAATTCTTGTCGCGGATGATGCCGTACATGGAGCCGAAGCGGGTGGCCGTGTAGTCGCGGTAGGTGAGAGGTGAGGATGTCTCATACCCCTCAATGGAGGAACGTATGCCGGGGAAGGAACGCTCCAGCGTGTCCAGGAAGTGCTCGGCGGTACGCTCCTTGAACTCCAAATACGCTTCCCCTCGCTGCCCGACCTTTGTGTTGGCCCATCGGGCCACCTCGTCAAACTGCATGTAACCTATAAGCTCGGCACTCTGTGCCCATTGCTGCCCGTCTTGCGCACACTGGTGCATGAACAGGTAACTGCGCAACGGATCCCCTGGCTTACGGTCATTGGCCGTCCAAACATCTTCATTCTCATAAAAATAGTAGTTGTAGTTGAGGTAGGGGGTGGACTTTTCCTTGAACTTGATATAGACGGTGAAATTGGAGATGGTGTTCTCCAATCCGTGGATGCGGTCACGATATGCCTTCCGTATGAGATGGGAGTCGATGAGGTCGATGGTGGCCTGCGGGTGGAAGTTCGAGATGATGGAGTCGGCTTCGATGATTTCGCCGGAGGCCAGCTCCACGCCCGTGGCCCGCGTGTCGTTACAAAGGATGCGTGTGGCTTCGCTGCGGGTGCGGATCTCCCCACCGAAACGGCGGATGGAATTCGCCAAGGACTGCGCAATGCAGTCGCTGCCGCCCACGATGCGCCAGGCACTTTGGATGTAGAAGTTGTTGATAAGGGCGTGGATATAGGTCGGCGTCTTGTCGCGCACGCCCGCGTAAAGGGGCAGGTTGCCCGCCAATACATCCCGCAGGGACCGGTTGTCCGTGACCGAGGCGATGAAGTCGTTGATACTCGTCTTTATGTAGTCCGCTTCGATGAAGACATTCTCCTCCACTTTCCTCAAATTATATAACGGGGAAGCGTCGGCAATGGCCTGCAAGCGACGGGTGTACTCGCGCAGATCCTCACGATTGTCAGGGAATTGCTGGGCCAGCGTGTCGATGAAACGGTCGTAGCCCGATGCGTATTGGTAATGCCTTCCGGCAATGGAAAACACATCGTAGCCGTTCTCGTCCAACCGGCTGATGGGCACGTCATCCAACAGGTTCAAGTAATGGAAGAGACGGTGCAGGATCTGTCCGGGCAGCATACTGCCGATATAGTGCATCCCAGTGTCAAATTTCACCCCGAAACGTTTGAATGTCTGCAGGCATCCGCCAATCTGGGCGTTTTTCTCCAATAGTAATACCTTGTACCCGTTTTTGCTTAAAATGTAGCCGCATACCAGACCGCCGAGGCCGGTTCCGAGGATGATGATGTCGTAATGTGTGTCGTTCTGATGGGCTGACATTTGTTTGGCGTTTTATTCAAGATTCGGTTCGTTGTCTGTCGGGCGTGTGTTTTCCGTTGTGCCGGAGCTTAGCAGTTCGGCTTCGTCCAGGATATGGTCGAAGGCGGTTGCATCAGGGAGCGTGTGGGTGTAGTGCAGATTGTCCGGCAGGAGCGTGCAGTGGCTGGCAATGGCGATGTTATCCTCGTCAGTGTCAAAGGCCGTCACCTCTATGTCGGGACGTAGCAGGGCCGTCATCAGGGAGAGTTCCCCGTGGCCGCAGTTGCGGTACAGAAGGCTTCCGTTTTTGGGGATGACGGCTAATGCATCCGCGATTTCCTGTCTCCAGAACAGCTTCTTCCGGCATTGTGTTTCAATATCTTTACCTTTGTATATATACTTTTGGAAAACCAGATGCTGGAGATAGTCTGGCGTCTCACACTGGCGCTTCAGCTCGTCGTATTGGCGGATATACTCGTGACGCATAAGACGGGCGGTTTCCAAGGCTGTCTTGTCCCCTCGGAAGGTCTTGTCGTCCGCGGTGATGCGCTCGCCGATCGACACGGTGACTTGCCCGCGGTGGATGTAGGTGTCGTATTTCGGGAACATGTCGCCAATGCCGTGCGCGACGATGGGAAGAATGTCCACGCCTAATTTGTTGGCCAGTACAAAGGCTCCCTGATGGAAGCGCAGGATGGAATGGTCGGCAGAGCGCGTGCCCTCGGGAAACACTAATACTGAATATCCCTTTTCAATCATGTTTTTGATTTTCGGGAAATTGGAATCCATGCCATACGATACGGGCAGAAAATCGCCATTGCGCAGTATGCGCCGGTAGAGCGGCATGTTCCAGGCCCAGTCGTTGGTGAGGGCGATGATCTTGGGCGAGAGCAGTAGCGTGTAGAGCAGGTCGAAGTGCGACTGGTGGTTGCAGACAACGACCGCCGGCTTCTCGAAGTCCTCGCCATGGGGGTTGAGGATACGGAAGGATGAGTTGGGTATGATACGGGCGGTGGAAAGCAGAAGCCGTCGTAATACCTTGTGATATTGTAGTTTGTGCTTCTCGGTGCGTCCGCCGAGGGTGAGCAGGAAGAATCCTGAAACGGAAAGAGCCACCACTCCAAGGAAGAAGTAGGGGAATCCGATGATGCTGCACAAGATGCTTCGCAGGGTGATGGGGTACCGGCGCGGCTGGCCTTTCTTCGTGGTCAGCCATTTGAAGACTACCGGCGGGATGATGTAGGCCATCAGCACCACCGAAAACATGCCGATGATGGTGACCTCCGCTAATGAACGCATGGCCGGATGCTTGGCAAATACCAGCATCCCGATGCTGATGAACATGATGGAGGCCGATAATATGATGGAATTCTTGAACTGCGCCAGCATCTTGCGCCCGTAGGCGTGCTCGTACAGAAGCCCTTCTGTCACAAAGATGGAGTAGTCGTCACCCATGCCGAAGATGAAGGTGGCTAAAATGATGTTCACAATGTTGAAACGGATGCCCGTCAAGCCCATGATGCCCAAAATCCAGATCCATGCGATGAAGAGCGGCAGAAAAGCCATGAGGCTGATTTCCAGTCTGCCAAAAGAAAAGAGCAGGAAAGCGAACACGATGATTCCGCAGATGTACAGCACATAGTTGAAGTCGGAGGAGAGCGCCGCCACCAACCGCGAAGCGATGGAGGTGTCGGTGAACGCGAAACCGTTGTCATGCTCCAGTATTCTGTTCAGATCGGTGTCAAGGTTTTCACTATCTTCTTTTTTTACTTTTAAGATATTGTAAATCATCACCTTGTCTTCTGTCTGCACAATGTAGTTGGAGGCTAACGGTTCCCAAATCGGTTGGAAGAAGCCGCTGTCTTGAATCGTGTATGTTCGTGTGATGGCTTCCTTGCACGGGGCGAAGGCTTCCGGATTGAATCCGTTGCGCAAAGCCGCTTGGTCCAAGTCGGCACAAAAGGCTTCGCGCCGGCCTTCCCAGAAGTTGTTCCATTGCGCAAGCCGTTGCCGTTGTGTCTCTTGGGATGGGATGAACCGCCCGATGCCGCTGTAACGGGTAATGGCGGAGGGGTATATGCTATCGGCTAATGTCAGTTTGTCCAGTATTGTTTCTTGGTTCGATAGCGCTTCGTCTAAAGTTTTTCCCTCGGCGATGACATATACCGTGTTGACGGTGGTGTCGCTCTCGGCACGCAGTTTGTCGAAGGCCGCCTGTTGCTCTTTCGTCATGTAGTTGATATGGTGCATGTCGGTGTCGAAAGAGGTGCGCGAACTGAAGATGTAAAATACAATGGTCAACGCAATGATGATCCAGAATAGCCCACGGATGTTCTCGAAACGGAACTCGGCCACCCGCCGGAAGGCAAGGTCGCGGTTTGTGCCCGGGAAATGCTTCCCCGTCAGATGTGGTAAGAAGATGAGTACGAACAGGATGGTGCCGGCTAACAGCAAGGCGGAAAAAAGCCCCAGATCTTTCATGGCATCGGAACTGATGAAAAGAAGACTGAGGAAAGCTCCCACCGTGGTGATGTTCCCGATTAACAAGGGGTTGACAATATCTTTGAGTATCTGCGTCTTATCGTCGGTGCGCTTGAAATGCGACAGGAAATGGATGGGGTAGTTGATGGCAATGCCTAAAATGATGGATGCTACTCCGATGGCGATGACGGACACCGGATTCTTGACGAGTGCGATGATTCCCAGAGCAAACAGCGCCCCGAAGGAGATCGACACCAGGATCATCAGGATGCTGCGGAAATTGCGGTAATAGTAGTAGAGCAGGGCGACGATGAACAGCAAGGCTATGCCAATGGCCGTGAAACTGTCTTTCTTTATCTGTTTGGAGTTGGTCAGCGACACTTGCGAGGCTCCGAAACAGGAGATGCGAACGTCGCTGCCCTGCTGCTGTTCCACCTCCCGCATGGTCTGGTCGATAAGGCGTATAAGTTGGCCGTTGCGTTTGGTCTCGCTTAACGGATAGTTGGAAGTCACGATTACCTGGGCTTCTTTGCCGTCTTTGCTGAAAATATGCTCATTATCTGTCTGATAGCTGTCGTCGAGTTTGAAGTCGGACAGGGCTTGCAGCACATTGGCGGAGAAGAATATCGGGTCGTGCTGGATCATCGGTCGCATCATGGGCACAGGCGAGGCGAGGAGCTGCCGGTCGGCGGCCAGTTGCACGGCGATGTGCTCTGGCGTAACCAACGTGTCCATCCGGCTATAGTCCTCATCCGTAAGGAAGTAAGGCAGATTGTTTAAAACAAAGGACATTACATCTTCCACCTCTTGGTTGTCCACCTGATAGCGCATCTGCTTGATGAGGCCGGATGTGTCAGCCTTGGCCAGATTCTCGGCCACCTTGTCGGCCACAGAGGAGAGGAGGTCCGGGTCCGCCTCTGCGGCGGTGTCCTTCATGGCGATGCTGATGACCAGCTTGTTGTCACCGCCAAGATGCTGGTAGGCTTCGTTTATGCGCTTGTTTTCGCGATTGTTAGGCAGAAAACTGCCGATGTCTTCCACAAAACGGAGACGCAGCGCCGATAGCACACACAGGAACACAACCAACAGGAGCGTGAGCCATAGCGCGGAACGGTGCTCGTCAAAAAAATGATATATTTTTAGGAAAAAAAATCTCAAAATCGCTTTTTTTTAAAGGCGCAAAAATACAAAATTTCTATCTTTGCAGCCTCTGTTTTATGTTGGAGGTTTAATGTTTTGAAAATTAATAATCTAAATTATAATCTATAAATTATTGTTATGAAGATTTCTTTACAAGATGCCTTTTTTGCTGTTCCCGAGGCCGAATTGAAGGCCCAGGCCCCTGCGGCGGAAGCTGCCTATCAGGAAACAGTCAATAAAACCGGCAGAGGAAATGACTTTCTCGGCTGGGTGAATCTACCCCAGGAGGTTTCAGAGCCGGATGTTTTGGAAATAGAGTCCGTGGCCGCACGCTTGGCTGCCAAATCACAGGTGGTGGTGGTGATCGGTATCGGCGGTTCCTATTTGGGTGCCCGCGCCGTCATCGAAGCCCTGCAGCACAGTTTCAGCCCAATGCTGCCGAACGAGAAACCGCAGATTGTCTATGCCGGCAACAACATGAGCGAGGATTACCTGCACGACCTGTTGGACGTGCTCGCCGCAAAAGATTATAGCCTCGTGGTGATTTCCAAGTCCGGCACCACCACGGAACCCGCCATCGCCTTCCGCATCCTCAAACAGCATTGTGAACAGAAATATGGCGTGGAGGAGGCCCGCCAGCGTATCGTGGCCATCACCGACAAGGCCCGTGGCGCTCTCAAAACCCTCGCCGACCAGTCCGGCTATCCCACTTTCGTGATTCCCGATGATGTGGGCGGACGTTACTCTGTGCTTACCCCTGTGGGCCTGCTTCCTATCGCCGCCGCAGGCTTCTCCATCCGCAAACTGCTGGACGGTGCCCGCGCAATGCGTCAGCAACTGATGGAGGCGAAATCCTTCGACACCAACCCGGCTATGCAGTATGCCGCTTTACGTAACGTTTTGTATAATAAGAATCTGAAAGTGGAACTGATGACCTCCTTCGAACCCAGATTCTTCTATCTGATTGAATGGTTCAAACAACTCTTCGGCGAGAGCGAAGGCAAGGAACTGAAGGGTATCTTCCCGGCAGGCGCCATCTTCTCCACCGATCTGCACTCCCTTGGCCAGTATATCCAAGACGGCTCCCGCCAGCTCTTTGAGACGGTCCTGACCGTGGAGAATGCGCATCATACGGTTCCAATTCCTTTCGATGAGCAGAATACGGATGGACTTAATTATCTGCAACACAGAAGTATAAATGAGATTAACCATATTGCGCAGCAGGGAACCTGCCAAGCACATGTGGATGGCAAAGTACCGAATATCCGCATCACCATTCCCGAGATTAATGAGTTCTATCTCGGCGAACTGATCTATTTCTTTGAGATGAGCTGCGCTGTCAGCGGTTATATGCTGGGAGTCAACCCGTTCGACCAGCCTGGTGTGGAGGCCTACAAACGCAATATGTTCACACTATTGGGAAAACCGGGTTACAATAAGTAATCGCAAATCGTAAACCGTTAATCGCAAACCGTTAATGCAAATCTTCATCTTCTCGTTCTTCCTCTTCTACGTGGTGCTGTTGTTCGTGATCACAGGAATCACTTCCCGGAAAGCGGACAACCAGACCTATTTCACGGGCAACCGGAAGTCGCCCTGGTTTGTGGTGGCGTATGGCATGATTGGCAGCTCACTCTCCGGCGTGACCTTCATGTCGGTGCCGGGTGATGTTTATACGACCCAGTTTACATACCTGGGGGTTGTGCTTGGCTATATTCTTGGCTATGTGGTGATTGGGATGATTCTTCTGCCGTTGTACTATAAGTCTGGAGTGACCTCCATTTACGAGTATTTAGGGTCGCGGATAGGGAATGAAGCGCACAAGACAGGATCGGTGCTTTTCTTTGTGTCGCGTCTTCTCGGATCGGCCTTGCGCATGTATCTCGTGATCTTCGTTCTTCAGGTCTTTGTCTTCGACGGCTGGCATATCCCGATATGGTTGACTGCCATTGTGATGATTGCCATCATCCTGCTGTACACCTTCCGCGGCGGTCTGAAAACCGTGGTCTGGACGGATATGTTGCAGACTACCTTCCTGATAGGGGCTCTGGTTGTCACTATCATCGTGATCATGAAGGATATGGGTGGCTCCTTTTCCGGACTGTGGCAAGCCATGTCGGATGTGGGCAAGGATGGCACCGACTGTCGCACGATTGTGAATACGGATTGGCGCAACAACAGCTATTTCCTGAAACAGATTATCGGCGGCATGTTCATCACTATTGCCATGACGGGGCTGGATCAGGATATGATGCAGAAGAATTTGTCCTGCAAAACGTTACGTGATTCCCAACGCAATATGTTTTCTTTTACCCTTATATTGGTGGTGGTCAATGTGTTGTTCCTCCTCTTGGGCGGGATGCTGCTGGTGTTCGCCAAACGTAACGGCATTGACGTGGCGAGCATGCCCACTGACAGGATCTATCCGGAAATCGCGTTCAAGTATTTGGGCAAGTTCGGGGCGCTGGTCTTCGTGTTCGGTCTTATCTCCGCCGGATTTTCCAGTGCGGACGGGACGTTCACGGCTTTGACCACGACGGTGTGTTACGACATTCTCGGCATAGAGAAGCGTTTCCCGTCGGCACAGGCGCAGACACGGGTGCGCAGGCTGGTGCATCTGGCCATATCCATGCTTTTCCTGATTGTGATTATCGTGGTGGCCAACCATCATAATGATGCGTTGATCCGCATCATCTTCACGGTGGCCTCCTATACGTATGGCCCCTTGCTTGGCCTCTTCGTGTTCGGCATCTTCACTCATCGGGAAATCCCCGCGTCGAGACGCTTTCTTATCCCGCTGATCGCCGTTCTGATTCCCACGCTCTGCTATATTGTGTCGTCCCATTCCGTGGAGTGGCTTAACGGTTATAAGTTTGGCTATGAATTGCTGATTGTCAATGGTTTGCTTGTGTTCTTCACGCTGCTGGCCATCAGCCGCCCTCAGCCATCCGCAGTAAGTGAGGAATCTGTTAGTCATTGAGTTTTAACATGTAAATAATGTATAATCGGAACTGTTTTATAAACCTTTTTATTAACCACTTAAATTAAACGCTTATGAAAAAGTATTTCGCTGAAATGGTGGGAACGTTCGTTCTCACGTTACTTGGCTGCGGAACGGCTATGTTCCTCGGTTGTGCCACTCCTGCGGGCGTGGTCGGTACGGCTATCGCCTTCGGTCTTTCCGTGGTGGCAATGGCTTACACTATCGGTGGCATTTCCGGTTGCCACATCAATCCGGCCATCACGCTTGGCGTTGCCCTTTCGGGACGTATGAGCTGGAAGGATGCTGTCGGCTACTGGTGTGGCCAGATCATCGGTGGTATCATCGCTGGTGCTGTCTTGTTGGCTCTCGTCAACATCGTGACCCCGTCCGCTGGTGGATGCGCCTTTGGCACTGTAATCGCTGAAAACATGACTGGACTTGGCTGTAACGGCGTTGCCAATGCCGGCGGTCCGCTGGGCGCCTGCCTTGTGGAGATCATCGCCACCTTCATCTTTGTGTTGGTTGTGCTGGGCACGACCGATGAGAAAGTCGGTGCCGGCAATTTCGCTGGTCTTGCTATCGGCCTCACACTGATTCTGATCCACCTCGTTTGCATCAATCTGACGGGCACGTCCGTGAACCCCGCCCGTTCCATCGGACCGGCTCTGTTCGCTGGTGGTCAGGCTTTGTGCGACCTGTGGGTGTTCATCGTGGCTCCGCTTATCGGTGCAGCCCTTTCCGCTTTGGTGTGGAAATGCTTCAGCTGCGAGAAATGCAGTGAAAAATAACAGGCTGTTGCCAAACGTTAAAAAAAAAGCCGTTCGAAAAGAACGGCTTTTTTTATGTCTTCTATATCTTGCAGATGAATAACGTATTGCTCACACAAACTTCACCACCCCTTTCATGCTTTCCATCTCTTCTATGTTAATGAGAATGTTCTCTTTCAAAAACTCGTTGAAAGGCTGCATGATATGGAATTTTTCGCCGATGCGCTTGATTCCGTCTTTGCGCGACAGGTCGGCAGGCTTGATGGTACAGTAACAAGTGTAATCTTTGCAAAGCAGATATTCCGGATGGGGGAAATCCTTCGGAAAACCGTTCGGAATCCGTTTGAGGTGTTCTAATCCGATGGTAGGGCACAACTTCTTGAAGGCGGGATTCTCCACAATGTCATGATAAATGTCCATCTGGTCGGCGATGGCGTGCCGTAGGGCTTGCATCTCTTTCGAGGGCAGCCACCACACGCCGCTGGCTAACATGCACTGATGCGGTTCGATCTGGAGATAGTAGCCTCCGTAGTTTGCCTTCTTTCCGTCAGCATTGACAAATGCCCCGAAATGTCCCTTGTAGGGTGTTTTGTCTAAGGAGAAACGCAAGTCGCGATATATGCGGTATGTGCAGTCCTTTGGCGTAAGATAGCCGACGCTGGGGTCGAATTTCTGAATCTCGCCGATGAGCTCTTCCACGATTTCCTGGAAACTCCCCCAGGCAGCCTCGTATTCGTCACGGTGCTGTTGGAACCACTCGCGGTTATTGTTCGCCACAAGTTTGGACAAAAAGGTGAAGATATGTTCGTACATGATGGGGATATTGGATGTTATAAATCTTTTTTAACCAGTTTCACTTCCTGGCAGAGCTTGTTCAAATCCAGTCGGAACCGGTTGTCGTTTTTTCCGTATAATGAGATGAATTCCACGTTTTTGTGCAGCTCAAACAGGGTGGAAATACCGATGTTGTGCAGATGGAAACGCTGGTTTAAAGCTTCGCCCACCACTTTCTGGATGGCGATTTTATACCCTTTTTCATCGGTTACTATGCCGCTTTTGTTCAAAAACGAGGGGCCGGCCTCGAATTGCGGTTTGATGAGCAGCATCATCAGTCCGTCGGGTTTCAGATATTGGGCGCAGTAGGGCAGAATATGGGTGAGGGAGATGAAAGAGACATCGGAGACGATGAAGTCGAACATGTCCCCGTGAAGCATTTCGGGCGTGAGCGTGCGGAAGTCCTGGTTTTCCAAGGAGGTTACACGATGGTCTTGGCGCAGTTTGTCAGCCAACTGGTCCGAACCCACATCCACAGCCACCACTTTCGCGGCGCCGTGTTGCAAGGCGCAGTCCGTGAACCCGCCCGTGGAAGCCCCGATGTCCAATACGCTTTTCCCATAGAAGTCAAGCCCGAAATCCTCGATGGCCTTTTCTAATTTCAGGCCGCCCATGCTGACGTACTTGTTGAAAATGTCGATGACTTCCACCAGATCTGTCTCTGTCACATCGTAGGATGCCTTGGTGATGATGTTCCCGTTTACCTTCACGGTCTGATGCCGGATGGCGGTCTGGGCTTTTTCCCGAGAAGGGAAGAACTGTTTTTCGGTAAGATATTTGTCCAAGCGCATGATGGTCAGGATTTTCGGGTGATGGTCTCGCGGAGGCCCCGGAGGTCGATAAGGCGTGTGACAAGTCCGTAGATTAAGGTTGCGGCGACCAGAATGATTAGAGAAGGAAGAACCTTCAGGGGCAGATGCTGGTGGGCGAGCAGGGTGGTGGGTATTATCAGAATGGTGAAGAGCAGGCAGGAAACCCATGGCAGGCTGCGCAAAGGCACCTTCAGTTCCCGGATGGCGATGAAAAACTGCAGCAGGGAAACGACCGACTGGGTGCATAGGCTCGTCACCGCTGCGCCACGTGCCTGGAATCTCGGTATCAGGATTATGTTAATCAGAATGTTGACAATAATGCCCGCCAAAGCCGTGATGTTCAGTTTCTTGAGGCTGCCGTTGGCGGTTAGCAGCGTGCCGAATACGTATGTGAAGGCGATGGGGATGATACAGGGAATCAGGAGGGCGAAGACGTTCGCCGAGGCCGCAACGTGGTCCTTGTAAAGCCAGGCAAGGATGGGCTCGCGGTAGCTTACCAGCACTACCGTCGCCCCGATGGCGAAGACGTACAGGAACGAGAACGCCGTGCGAACGATGGGCTGGACGTTCTCTTTCTCTTTGATCATTTTGGAAAACAGAGGCAGCAGGATGACGGAAAACAGGTATGCAATCATTACTAACGCGTCAAGCAAACGGAATGCGGAGGCGTAGATGCCCGCCTGCGTGGCAGCAATATCCGAGGGCAACAGACGCTCGATCATTACTGAGTCAATACGATTGTAAAAGGCCATCAGCAGGGTCAGAAGAGCAAAGGGAAGACTTTTTTTCAGGATGAGAAGAGAGAGTTTCTTGTTCCATGCCAGCCTTCGTAATTTTGATTTTTTCAATACGATAAACAAAGCCACGGCAATCGCTAACAAGTATGCCGCTGTCTGGCAATAGACGAACCACTCGATCCGGAAGGGCTTGTCGGTGAGGTGGCCCCAAAGCAGCATCCCGCAGAAAAGGATAGCCAGCAGCCGGTCAAGCACCGAGAGGAAACTGTCGGTCTTGAACATGAGCAGCGCCGACACGTTGGAACGCAGATAGAGCATCGTGGCATTCAGGAACTGGTTGAACCCAATCCAGAACAGAAGTTTCAGCTGAATACCATGGTAGCCGATGATCAACGCCACCGTGAATATCACCACAAAATAGATGATGCAAAGAATTAGCCTCAAGACTATTATGGATGACAAGTATCTGTTTAACAGTTGGTTGTTGCGGGCGATGGTGCGATTGTTGAAATTGCAAATGCCCATGTCCAACAGCATGTAGAACACGTAGGTGAAGTTGAAGATGGCGAAGTAAAGACCATAGTCAGCCGCCCCCACCTGGTTCTGCACCCCGACCTCCACGCCCAGGAGCCAGAAGGGTTTTACTAACAGGTTGAGAAACAGAAGCAGACAGATGTTAAAGACGAAGTCTTTCTGTTTCATGCGATGGTGTGATGTGGAATGCCTCTACAGGACGATGTTGATGATGCGTTTGGGTACGATAATGATTTTCTTGGGCTCTTTGCCATCGAGCCAGCGCTGCACGTCGGCGTTGGCCAGCAGGATGGGTTCGATCTCCTTCTGCGTGTAGGTGACGGGGAAACTGAGCTTCACGCGCATCTTGCCGTTGAAAGAAACCGGATAGGTGAAGTCTGTTTCTTCCATATAGGATGCGTCATACGTCGGGAAGGCTGCCGTGACGATGGAGTCGCTGTGGCCAAGCTGTGCCCAGAGCTCCTCGGTGATGTGCGGTGCGTAGGCCGACAGGAGAATGCAAAGCGGCTCAAGAATCTTGCGTTTGCTGCATTTGGCGTCTGTCAGTTCGTTGGTGCAGATCATGAAGGCGCTGATAGCCGTGTTGAAGGAGAACTTCTCGTTGTCCTCCTCAATCTTCTTGATGGTCTTGTGCAGCGACTTGTACTCGGCCCGCGTGGGCTCGTCGTCGGTGACGCACCACTCGTTGTCGCGGTTGAAGAAGAGTTTCCAGAATTTTTTTATGAAACGGGAAACACCCTCGATGCCATTGGTGTCCCAAGGCTTGGCCATCTCGATGGGGCCGAGGAACATTTCATACATGCGCAGCGTGTCGGCTCCGTATTTCTCCACCAAATCATCTGGATTCTGGACGTTGTACTTGGATTTCGACATCTTCTCCACCTCCCAGCCGCATATGTATTGGCCGTTTTCTAAAATGAACTCCGCATCGGCAAAGTCGGGCATCCAGTTCCTGAAGGCTTCTATGTCTAAGATGTCGTTTTTCACGATGTTCACATCCACATGGATGGGCGTGACATCATAATCATTTTTCAAACCATTGGAGACATACTGGTTGGTGCCCACAATACGATACACGAAGTTGGAACGGCCCTGGATCATCCCCTGGTTGATGAGCTTCTTGAAGGGTTCCTCTTCGCAGCTTAATCCGATGTCGAACAGGAACTTGTTCCAGAAGCGGGAGTAGATAAGGTGTCCGGTGGCGTGTTCGGCACCACCCACGTAAAGGTCCACATCGCGCCAGTATTGGTTGGACTCCTTGGAGAAGTATTCCTTGTCGTTGTGCGGGTCCATGTAGCGCAGGTAGTAACCGGAGGAACCGGCGAATCCGGGCATGGTGTTGTACTCCATGGGATAACCGTTATAGGTCCAGTTCTTGGCGCGGGCCAACGGCGGCTCGCCAGTCTCGGTGGGCTTGAATTCGTCGATTTCGGGAAGCTCGACCGGCAATTCCTCCACAGGAATGGTGTAGGGCATACCATCTTTATAATATATAGGGAATGGTTCGCCCCAGTAGCGCTGGCGGCTGAAGATGGCATCGCGCAGGCGGTAGTTCACCGTGCCATAACCGATGCACATGGTGTTCACCTTCTCAATGATGGTCTTGCCGCCCTCCTTGACGGTCATTCCGTCAAGGAAGCCGCTGTTCACCATGTATCCGGTCTTGCTGTCCATGCTCTCCTCCCAAGTGCTGGGGTCGCTCAGATCGTTGGGATTGGGGGCCACTACTTGGCGGATGGGCAGGTTGAAATGGCGCGCAAAGGCGAAGTCGCGACTGTCATGTGCGGGTACGGCCATGATGGCTCCCGTGCCGTAGTCCGACAATACATAGTCACTCACCCAGATGGGAATGCGCTCCTCGGTGATGGGGTTGATGGCATACGCACCCGTGAACACACCGCTCACCTTCTTGACTTCGGCCTGGCGCTCGCGCTCGGACCGGTTCTTGGCCCACGTGACGTACGCCTCCACCTCGGCTTTTTGTTCCGGCGTGGTGATGCGTTCAATCATCTCATGTTCGGGACAAAGAACCATGAAGGTCACCCCGAAGATGGTGTCAGGACGGGTGGTGAAAATCTCGAAAGAGACCTCGTTTTGCAGTCCGTCGAAGTTGCCACCCATGTAAAGTCTCTTCCAGTCATATTGCCCTTCGCTGGCTAATGGAAACCAGATGGCGGCACCTTCGCTGCGTCCGATCCAGTTGCGCTGGATCTCTTTGAGCGAGTCGGTCCATTCCACTTTCTCCAATCCCTGCAACAGGCGTTCCGCGTATGCGGACACACGCAGGATCCACTGCCGCATCAGCTTGCGTTCCACCGGGAAGCCTCCGCGTACGGAGAGCCCGTTCACCACTTCATCGTTGGCAAGCACGGTGCCCAGGCCTGCACACCAGTTGACCCACGTGTCAGCCAAGTAGGCTAAACGGTAATTCATCAGAATCTCCTGCTGCTCCTTCTCGCCCATGCCATTCCAATCTTCGGCAGTGAACGAGAGCGGGTTGGTCTGTGCCACATCCAATCCGTCTGTGCCGGAGGTCTTAAAGGCCTCAACCAACTCGTCTATGGGACGGGCCTGTTTTGCCTGGTTGCAATAATAGGAGTTGAAGAGCTGGATGAAGGTCCATTGTGTCCACTTGTAGTATTCGGGGTCGCAGGTCTTGAATTCGCGGTTCCAATCGTAGGAAAAACCCAATTTGTCCAACTGTTCCCGATAACGGTTGACATTCTTTTCGGTGGTGATAGCCGGATGCTGGCCGGTCTGGATGGCGTATTGCTCTGCCGGCAGGCCGAAGGCATCATAGCCCATCGGGTGCAGTACGTTGAACCCCTTCTGGCGTTTGTACCGGGCATAAATGTCCGAAGCGATGTAGCCCAGCGGATGGCCCACATGCAGTCCGGCCCCTGAAGGGTAGGGGAACATGTCCAAGACGTAGTACTTCGGTCTGGACGGGTCTATGGTTGTTCGGTAGATGTTGGAGTCTTTCCAGATTTTCTGCCATTTGGCCTCGATTTCGCGAAAATTGTATTCCATTATGATTTTGATTGTGAGTTATATATCGTGAAAAAATGTTGTTATAGCATAAAGATGAAACAATTGTTATCTTCTGATGATGATCTTCCGGGTGTCCACCGTCTTTCCGTCGGCGTTGAGGAAGCGGATGAGGTATTGTCCGGCAGCGAATTGACCGCAACTGATGCGCACGAGGCTTTCCGTGACCGGCACGCTCTGGATCATTCGTCCTGACAAATCGTAAATCAGAATCTTATCCACATTGTCGCCGGCCTGCTCAAGGTTGATGTTCAGCTGGTCGTAGGTGGGGACGGGATAAACCAGGATGTTGCTCTCATTGGTGTACTCGTCCACCGAGACGTTGCAGTAGATGTCCATGCTGACCTCTCGGAATCCGCATTCGTTGATGGCCTTGGCCGTGAGGATACCGGAACCGTTCTGTTCCACATTCAACGTGATGGTGTTCAGGTTTGTATTGGTGTTGAATGTCCAATTGAGGTTGGAAACACGCCATTCGAAGGTGTTGGCATGTTGCGTGCTTGCCACGGAGAAGACGTAGCTGCCGTGATGTGTTATGCGCGGGTTGCCGGTGATGGAGTCTGGCAGTACGGGCAGCGGCTTCACGGTAAGTGTCAGCGTGATGATACTGTCACACCCGTGGACACTGGAGAGGTTGCGGTCGAAGGTGAACACGCCCGGCTCGTTCTGCGCCGGAATGTCAAAGCCGTTCTGGGTGTAGGTGGCGCCTTCGCAAATGGAACCTGAAATAGCCACATGATAGGTGGGATTCACCGTAAGGTATATGCTGTCGGTCTTCAGACATCCGTTGGCACCGGTGGCGGTGATGTGATACAAAGTGGATGTCGTCGGGGTGACAGTGATGTCCTGTCCGGTCTCGCCCGTGCTCCATTGGTACTGGGCGGCGTTGCCGTAGGCCACCAGATGAGTTCCGCTACCTTCGCAGATGCTGCCCGCACCTGAAAGGTAGAGTGTGGGAGCGGAGAGGTCTGCAACGGTGATGGAGGCAGTGGATGAACAGTTGTAGCCGTTAGAGACCTCAACCGTATAGGTGCCTCCGTTCGTGATGGGCAGAGTGGGATTGGTGCTGCCTGTGTTCCAATGGTAGAAATCACCGCCTTGGGCCACTAAAGTGGCAGAGGTGTTCTCGCATATCGAGGTGGCACCCGTGATGGAGGCCACTGGCGTGGGATACAATGTCAATGTGATACTCTCGGATGATGAACATCCATTGGAAGAGGTGGCGGTGACAGTGTAGTTGCCCGCATTGGCAACACGGATATGGTCGCCTTGAGCTCCCGTGTTCCAATGATACAGGTTCCCGCCTGAGACGGTGAACGTGGTGCTGTCACCGTAGCAGATGGCATTCACACCACTGATGTGTATGTCGGGCAACGCCTCCACATTGACGGTCTTGTGCGCTGTGGAGGAACAACCGTATTGGTCATAACCCGTCACGGAATAGTTGGAGGTGACAATGGGCATGACGGTCGTGCTGTTGTTCGTGGATCCCGTGCTCCACTCGTATGTGCTGCCACCCGTGGCATTCAGCGTGGCGGAGCTGCCCTCACAAATCATGCTGGGACCGCTTATTTGGACGACAGGGTTGGGACGCGTGCTGACCGAGATGGTGTCGGAACTCTGGCATCCTTGCAGGTTGGTGACGGTCACCGAATAGATGCCGGGTGTGCTGACGGTGATAGTGTTGTTGTTCGATCCCGTGTTCCAGGTGCAGTTGGAACCTCCGGATGCCGTGATGTCGGTGGAGGTGCCTTCGCAGAAGGTGGTCTCACCGGAGAAGTAGATGCTGGGCAGTACCTTGACGGCAATGCTGTGATAGGCAGTGGCGCTACAGTTGTATTCGTTATATACTGTCACCGAATAGGTGGTGTTGTTGTTCGGGGTGACCTGAATGAAGTTGGTGTAGGCATTGGTGGACCAATGATAACGGGTTCCTCCCGATACGGACAACGTGGTGGTGGTGCCGCGGCATACGGAGGCCTCACCCGTGATGGTCGGTGTGGGCAAATTGTGGACAATCAACTGGTCGGAAGCCGAACGGCTGCAGCCGTATTGGTTGGTGACGGTTACCGAATAGGTGCCGGCGGTTTGCACCGTCAGAGTGTTGCCTGTGGCATTGTTGGACCAATGGTACGTAAGGTTGGAGTCGGCAGGAAGCACATAGGTGTAGGATTCGCCATTACAGATGTCGTGCTGCATACCGAAGTTGAGATCTGGCAACGCATGGACCGTTGTGGTGACGGATGCAGTGCTTTGGCAGCCAATCTCATTGAAGGCCGTGACGGTATAGGTGTTGGCATCCGAAACGGTGATGCTGTTGGCAGTGGCTTGTGTGGACCATAGGTATGTGTAGCCCGGCGTGACGGTCAATGTGGTGCTGCTACCAGAACAGAATTCCAATTGGCCGCTGATGGAGACAACAGGCAGTGGACTGATATGCACCGGATAGGAGGAACTTCCCGAACATCCGTACTCGTCGGTGACACTGACAGAATAGATCGTGTCGGCAGTGGGATAGACTGTGATACTGCCCAATGTGTCACCCGTTGACCAGCGGTAGGTGGCAGCGGGAGTGGCTGTCAATGTGGTGGATCCGTTGGGACAGATGGTTGAGATGCCGCTGATGGAGGGTGTGGGTAGCTCTCGCACGGTCACTTGAACGGAGGCAGTACTGGAACAATTGTAAGTATTGGTTGCGGTAACCGTGTATGTGCCAGGGGTGGAGACCTCCAGTTCCCGATTGTGGGCGGCGGCCCACATGTAATCGTTCGTGGAGTCGCCCTCGGCTATAAGCGTGGTGCTATTGCCTTGGCATATCAGCGTGTTTCCGCTGATGCTGACCTGCGGTTTCGGGTTGCGTACCACCTCCGTGGAACGGACCACCGAACATCCGTTGCTGTTGGTGATGACAGCCATATAGATGCCGGGTTCCGTCACGCGCAAGGTGTTCTGGTTGCTAAGGTCTGTGGAACCCGTCTCCGTACGCCATACCACTGCACAGTTCGGGTCAGTCTGCACCGTCAGCGTGGCGGTGTCGCCCTGACAGATGGTGGTGCGGTTGCTGATGACCGCGTTGGGCAGGTCGTTGACGTTCACCGAAACACTGGCCGTACCCGTACAGCCAGAATTGTCCGTGACGGTGACCGTGTAGTTTCCTGACGTGTTGACCGTGATGCTGTTGCTGGCCTGATGCGTGCTCCATTGGTATTCTGGAGTGATGGCGTTGCTGGAGGCTATCAGCGTGGTGCTGTTACCCTGGCAGATGGACGTGTTGCCAGTGATGAACGGCGTGATCTCCGGGCTCACCTGGATGGTGATGGTGGAGGTGTTGGAACATCCGTGACTGTCGAAAACATACACATTGTAAGTGTTCGTGGTTCCCGGCGTCACCGTGATGGACTGCGTTTCTTGTCCGGTATTCCAGAAATAAGAAACACCGTTCGGCACAATGGCCCGCAAGGTGATGGATTCACTGCTGCTGCACACATGGTCGCGGCTGCTCATAATCTGGATGGTCGGCTTAGGATGCACGGTGACTTCCACCGACGTGGAAGCGGAACAACCGTTTATGTTGGTGACTGTGACGTTGTAGGTGCCGGAATTGTTCACCATGATGGAAGGGGTGGAAAGATGGCCGTCCCAGAGATATGTCTGACCGCCTGAAGCAGTCAGCTTGGTGGTGTTGCCTTCGCATATTTCCAAGTTTCCGGAAATGTTGGGTGTGGGCAGCGGGTTCTCAATGATAGTGGTGGTCAATATCTTTTGACAATTGTGGGCATCCGTGATAGTGACGGAGTAGATGCCCGGCGTGGTGATGGATATGGAGTTTGTACTCAATCCGTTATTCCAATCATAGGTGTATTGGTTGTCGCCAATGACGGTCAGCGTGGTGCTTTGCCCGTGACAGAAGGAGGTGCTGCCGGAGAAGGAGACATTGGACACTTGGGTGGTGGCAATGGCCTTGCTGGCGGTGGCGCGGCATCCTTTGTCGCTGGTGCCGATGACCGTGTAGGTGCCCGGTTGGCTGACTGTTATGCTTTGGGTGATGTCGCCAGTCTCCTGCCATTCGTATGTGGATGCTCCCACGGCAGTCAGTGTGGTGGAACGTCCCTGACAGAAAAGAGAGGATCCGTTGATGCGCACATCCGGAGTGCGGTTCACGGTCAGACTGCGACTGGTGGTGCCTTTACATCCGTATTGGTCGGTGGCCGTGACCGTATATGTGTCGGCGTTGCGCACGGTGATACGGTCGCCGCTGATACCCGTGGACCATTGATAGGTGCTACCGCCGAGGGCGATGAAAATGGAACTGTCACCCTGACAAATGTCGTTACTTCCGCTTATCGTCGGGGTGGGCAACGAACGTACCGATACGGTAAAGGCGCTTTCGTTGGAGCAAGGCGTGTTGTTGGTACCCGTCACGCGGTAGGTGGTCTGCGAGGTCGGGAAAACGATGATGCGGGCATCGGTGCTGCCGTTGTCCCAATGGTAACTGTTGGCTCCGGAGACCGTCAGTACGGCGGTGTCGCCATGACAAATGGCAGAGGAACCCGTGATGTTGAGGACGGGCAAGGTGTCCATGATGACATCCTTGGTGGCTGTGCTGGAACATCCGTAGATGTTGGTTACGGTGACCATGTAATGGCCGCCGGCAGATATGGTTGTGGCCTGCTGGGTCTGATCGTTGTGGCTCCAACGGTATGAGCAATTGTTCGGCATGGCTGTGAGAGTGCTGCTTTGACCGGTACAGAAATGGGTGTTGCCGGAAATCATCGCATTGGGCCGCTCATTGACGGTCAGATCACGGGTGGCGGTGCTCTTGCATCCGTACTGGTCGGTGACCGTCACACGGTAGGTGTTGGCCTCGCTGACAGTGATGCGGTCGCTCTGCACGCCCGTGGACCAGCGGTACTGTTGCCCGCCGGTGGCGACGAATTGGGAACTCTCCCCTTGACAAATGCTGTTGTTGCCGGAAATGGTGGCAGTGGGCAACTGACGGATAGAGACCGTGAAGGAATTGTCGCTGGAACAGGGGGTGTTGTTGGTGCCCGTCACACGATAGGTGGTCTGCGTGGTCGGGAAGACGACGATGCGGGCATCAGTGCTGCCGTTGTCCCATCGGTAGGTGTTGGCTCCGGTAACCGTCAACACGGTGCTGTCGCCAAGACATACAGCGGCGTTGCCCGAGATGTTGAGAACAGGCACGGTGTCAAGAGCGACCTCTTTAGTCATGGTGTTGGAACATCCGTAGGTGTTGGTGACGGTTACAGTATAGGTGCCGCCACTGGTTATGGTAATCTCCTGCTGGGACAGCTCATTGTGGTTCCAATGGTAGGTGCAGTCGTTCGGCATGGCCTTGAGTGTGCTGCTCTGGCCGGCACAGAAATGGGTGTTGCCGGAGATCATCGCATTGGGCCGCTCGTTGACGGTCAGGTCACGGGTGGCGGTGCCCTTGCAGCCATATTGGTCGGTGACAGTCACAAGGTAGGTGTTGGCCTCGCTGACAGTGATGCGGTCGCTCTGCACGCCCGTGGACCAGCGGTACTGTTGCCCGCCGGTGGCAACGAATTGGGAACTCTCCCCTTGACAAATGCTGTTGTTGCCGGAAATGGTGGGAATGGGCAACTGACGGATGGAGACCGTGAAGGAATTGTCGCTGGAACAGGGGGTGTTGTTGGTGCCCGTCACGCGATAGGTGGTCTGCACCGTCGGGAAAACGACGATGCGGGCATCAGTGCTGCCGTTGTCCCATCGGTAGGCGTTGGCTCCGGTAACCGTCAACACGGCGCTGTCGCCAAGACATACAGCGGCGTTGCCCGAGATGTTGAGAACAGGCACGGTGTCAAGAACGACCTCTTTAGTCATAGTGTTGGAACATCCGTAGGTGTTGGTGACGGTTACAGTATAGGTGCCGCCGTTGGTGATGGTGATCTCCTGCTGGGACAGCTCATTGTGGTTCCAATGGTAGGTGCAGTTGTTCGGCATGGCCTTGAGTGTACTGCTTTGGCCGGCACAGAAATGACTGTTGCCGGAGATAAGCACATTGGGTCGATCGTTGACGGTCAGGTCACGGGTGGCGGTGCCCTTGCAACCATACTGGTCGGTGGCCGTCACACGGTAGGTGTTAGCCTCGCTGACGGTGATGCGGTCGCTCTGTGCGCCGGTGGACCATTGGTAATGTTGTCCGCCATTGGCAATGAAGGTGGCGTTGTCACCCTGGCAGATAGTGTTGTTGCCGGAGATGGTAGGTGTGGGTAACGTACGCACTGACACGGTGAAGGCACTTTCATTGGAACAGGGAGTGTAGTTGGTGCCCGTCACACGGTAGGTGGTCTGCACTGTAGGATGGACTACAATGCGGGATGCGGTGCTACCGTTGTCCCAACGGTAGGTGGCAGCCCCGGAGACCATCAGCACGGCGCTGTCACCCAGACAGATGGCTGATGTGCCCGTGATGTAGATGATGGGCAGCGGGTCGGTGGCCACATCCTTGGACGCTACGCTCTGGCATCCCGCCGCATTGGTGACGGTGACGACATAACTCCCGCTGGAGGTTATCGTGATGGTCTGATCGCTCATGCCGTTGTGGCTCCACAGATAGGAACAACCGTCTGGCATGGCCTTGAGGGTTGTCTGACCTCCTTCGCAGAAATGGTTGATGCCGGAAACAACCGCATTCGGGTTCTCATTGACGGTCAGGTTGTAAAGGGCTGTACCCTGGCAACCATACGGGTCGGTGACGGTGACGGTGTAAGTGCTGGCATCATAGATGGTGATCTTGTTGGTGGTCTTTTCGTTGGACCAATGGTAGGAGCTGCCAGCACTGAGGCTGCCAACAGAGGCCGTCAGCACGGCACTGTCGCCACGGCAGATGGCATTCTTGTTGGAGGAAATGGTCGGGGTCGGCAATGATTTCACCGAAATAGAGAAGGAGTTCTTGTTGGAACAGGAGGTGCTGTTGGTTCCCGTGACGCGGTAGGTGGTGTTCTCTGTCGGATAGACAGTGATTTGGTTGTCACTGCTCCCGTTGTCCCAGATGTAATTGTCTGCTCCTGAGACGGTCAGCACGGCACTTTCACCCTTGCAAATGATCTGGTCGCCGGTGATCACGATGCGGGGCAGCGTGTCGATGGTGATGGTCTTGGTGGCCACGTTGGAGCATCCGTGCACGTTGGTGACCGTGACCGTATATATGCCGCCTTCCGTGATGGTGATGGACTGGTCAGACAAGTCGTTGTAACTCCACAGATAGGCTGCGGCTGTCGGCTCCGCCTTGAGAGTGCTGCTCTCGCCGCTGCAGAAATGGCTGGCACCAGAGATGCGGGCTTCCGGCTTCGCGTTGACGGTCAATTCCCGCTCGGTGCTGCCTTTGCAACCATGGACGTCCGTCACCGTGACGGCATAGACACCGGCTTGCTGCACGGTGATGTGGTTGGCCGTTGCACCCGTGGACCAACGGTATGCCTGGCTGTTGCTGGCCGTGAAGACGGTGCTTTCGTTCTGGCAGATGACGTTGTTGCCGCTGATGCTCGGTACAGGCAACGCCCGCACCGTCACCGTGAACTGGCTCTCGTTGGAACAAGGGGTGGCATCCGTGCCCGTCACACGGTAGGTGGTGGTGGCGGTGGGATAGACCACGATGCGATTGTTGGTGCTGCCGCTCTCCCAACGGTAACTGCTGCCACCGGAAACCGTAAGCACGGCACTGTCACCGTAACAGATGGCCTGGTTGCCGCTGATCTGAATGTTGGGCAACTGAGCTGCTGCCACGGTCTTCTGCGCGTTGCTCTGGCAGCCGTGTCCGTCGGTGACGGTGACAGAATAACTGCCGGGCTGATGAATCTCCATGAGCTGGCTGCTGAAACCGTTGTTCCATTGGTATGCGGTCATGGCTGGTTGCACGGTGAGCATCGTGCTCGATCCTTCGCACAGATGGCCGTCACCCTCAATGGCGACCACCGGATTGTCATGCACCGTCAGATGGTAGTAGAACACGGAATCGCAACCCGTAACCTGGGATGAGGTTACGTACGTGTAGGTCCCTTCCGAGGTTAATGCTCGACCGAAAGCCGTGAATGGTAACTCGTTACGACATATTTCGTGATATAAGGTGTCGGAATTGTAAATGATAGGGTTGATGGTCAGGTTGATGGCAATGATGCTGTCGCAGCCGTGGATGGTCTGATAGGGTATTTCGTGGTATCCTTCAGTGTAAAACGAGGAATCGCCATAAACGTATGGCAGATCTGTGATACAGGTGGCCACCTCGAAGGTCTCGGAATGATAAACGGGATTGTGTTCCAGGACGACCGTGATGAGACTGTCACAGCCGTACTCGCTGAACATGGGCACATCATACGTGCCGGGGAGGGTGAACACGGAGTCACCGATGATGTACGGTTCATTGGCGCATGTTACAACCATTAACGTGTCGTGGTAAATGGGTGCTTCGTGAATGGTCAGCAGGCGAAACGTGTCGCAGCCGAGACTGTCAACTGGAATGCGCAACAGGTAGGTGCCGGCGCTGTCGATGAGGGTGTCTTTGTAGTCAAAAGGAAATTGGTTGCTGCAAAGGATAAGTTCCAATGTGTCAGCAGGATGTTCCAGAATAGTGAAACGGACGATGTCCGTGATGCTGTCGCAGCCGAATTCGGATTCGGCGTGGAATGTGTAAACGCCCTCTTCGGAGAGCAAGGAGTCCCGAACCAGCGTGGGAAGGTCGGCACGGCAAGTCTGGATATCCACTGTGTCCACCTCGGTGTAGGTTTTATGAACATTCAAAACCAGCGTGGTGTTGCTGTCGCAGCCCAGCAGCGTGGTGTCGAAATGCGTGTAAACGGTCGTCTCCGTGAAGAGAGAGTCGGCGAAAGGGTAGGGCAGATCCACATCGCAGAGGTCCACCGTCAAGGTGTCGTCGTGGAAAGGCATGTCGTGCAGGATGACCACGGTGATGTCGTGGCACTGCAGTGTGTCGTCATGCTTGATGTAAAATGTTCCTGCCTCGCTGAAGATGTTGACGCTGTCAAGCTCGAAAGGAAAGTCGTTCTGGCAGACTGAATACTCCAATGTGTCGGTGTGCGTCTCCAACACGGTCAGATCAAGATGGATGTGTGCGCTGTCACAGCCGTAGGTGCTGTGCAGGTCGAAATCGTAAACGCCGGTCTCATAGAAAAGACTGTCGCCGTATGGGTAAGGGAGGTAGAAAGTGCAGATGGTGTCGGTAATCGTGTCGGTCACATCATAGACCGGATGGATGTACAAGTCGATGGTGTGGATGCTGTCGCAGCCGAATTCGGTGCTGCTGGAATGGGTGTAGAGACCGGGACTGGTAAGTGTATCCTTCCCGAAAATATAGGGCATCTCGTTTTCGCAAATGTGTACGGGTACCGTGTCGTTGTAGGAGGGGTAGGCCGTGACTTTGAAATGAGTGAATATCGGGCATCCATTGGTGTCGGCGGAGAAGCTCAGCGTGGTCTCTGTCTCGCCACGGAAGGTGACCTTTCCCGCGTACTGGATGGGAAATTCGCTGGAACAGTCCGCCAAAATGACGGTGTCGGTATGGTTGTCCCACACCCACAGCTCTAATCGCATGATCACACTGTCGGTGCTGTCCTGCGCCATCACGGGGATGTCGTAAGTGCCGCCTTGCGGGAAACTCTCCCCTAAAAACGTGTATGTCGGCAGTTGGTTGTTGCAGATGGTGTCATGTACCGTATTTACCGGTATCGTGTCTGTTTGGGCAGTGAGCGAATAAATCGGCGCGCCGGCCATCATCAGCATACATGCGAACAGGAATTGAAGAAGTACTTTTTGTCTCATATCTTTTCTTATTTTTTATCTTTAATATAAAGTTTGAAAAAAGGCTGCAAAAGTACATTAATTTCGTGGATTACGGACGTTTTTATTATCTTTGCATCGCAAAACTTATCAACATGGACACTTCGCAATTCCTTCCACACTTCCTGCAAGAGGTTCGCAGACACCCCAATGTCACCGCGCTGAAGCATGGCGAAACACTGACCACCAATGCCCGCTTGGTGCAATATATCGCTCCTATAATGAATGAGTTGGATACGAGTCAAGATGATTGCTTTGCCCTCCTTGCGGAACAGTCCGTCTATACCGCCGCCGCGCTTTTCGCCGCCGTCTTCACCGGCAAGCAGGTGGTGCCCGTGGCGGAATCATGGCCGGGGGAACAACGCGCTCGCGTGCTGGCAGATGCCGGCCTCACCGACTGCCTGACGGCCCAACGGATGGGATATTACTATTGGATGACGGTGGAAGATGCCCTTGACAGACTGGATAACGGCCTGATTCAGTTGCGGGACGACCAAGTTGTGGCCCGGTGTTACGCTTTTCCTGCGGATGGCAACCTGCATCCCACCCGCGTGACGCTTCACGACCTTATGGCAGGTACTTCTGGACTGGAGACATTTTTTGGAACGGAAGTTATGCGGCTTTTTTCTTACTTTTGCGGCGCGAAATTTTAAAGTATGTTTCATTTTCTGAACAAGCATATTGTGTTGCAATGGGTGCTCATCGTGCTGATGCTGGTGGGTGCGGGGTATCTCATCTTCACGCGGATGACACTTTGCCCGCCCGACGGCCAGGGACTCTTGTACGCGCCGCTTCATGCGTGGCTGGCCGCCCGCCCGCTCGCCATGCGGGTGACAGCCTCCCTGCTTCTGCTGCTCTTGCTGCTGCTGATCCAACGTTTTTTCGCTGTCAACAAGTTCTGTGAGAACAAGACATGGATGCCGGTGCTATTCCTCTTGGGCCTGATCTTGTGCGGACGCTTCCTGGAACTCTTTTCTCCGACATGGGTGACATTGCCGATGTTGGCGGCCATTTTGCTGCTCAATACCCGCGATGCCAATGAACAACCAGTGAAAAACCGCGTCTTCGCCTCCGGCATCATGGTGGGTCTCTGCACGTTGATTGATCCCTATTCGGTGTGGATTCTGCTCTTTATCATCATGGCGCTGCTGGCCAACCGTTTTTCCAGTCTCAAAGAAATCATTATTTTGATTTGCGGCTTCGAAATAGTGTACGCATACGTGTTCTCCGTCGGCTTCCTTGCCGATACTACACCTGTTATCGTCCATTTAATCAAGAATGTGGAATACTTTGGCATAATTCGGCATTTCGCATCGTTGAAGGTGATAGACTATGTGTTGACAGGTGTCCTGTTGTTGAGCTTTATCTACATGGTGGCGACGCTCACCCGTTACTTCGACACCAAACTCATCGTGCTGCGGAAGCGTTTCCTGACCATTATTTTGCTGTTTGTGGTGATGCTGGTGACGCTGGTGTTCTCTCAATATGCTTTCCGTCCGGCACTGATATATTTAATGCTGCCGCTCACATTGCTGTACAGCATGATGAGCCTGTTGAAAAACCGTCGTCTTCTGAATGATATTCTGATAGTGGCTGTAATCGTATTGCTATGCCTTTGAGATCGCATTTTTCGGATGTGCCGCTGTTGGAATGCGGTTGCGATGAGGTGGGCCGCGGCTGCCTGGCCGGTCCTGTTTGCGCCGCCGCCGTGATTCTGCCTTACGATTATACGAATGCGGATATTAATGATTCAAAGCAACTTACGGAGAAAAAACGAGAGGCCCTTCGCCGTCAGATCGAGCAGGATGCCGTCGCCTTCTGCGTGGCGGAGGTGTCGGAAAAGGAAATCGACCGCATCAATATCCTGAACGCCTCGGTGCAGTGCATGAACGATGCGGTGGGCCGCCTGTCGGTGAAGCCCGACCTGCTGCTCATTGATGGCAACCGTTTCACCGACCGATGGAAAATCCCCTATCACTGCGTGGTGAAGGGTGATGCCACGTTTCTCTCCATTGCCGCAGCTTCCATTTTAGCCAAAACCTATCGCGATGAGCTGATGTGCCGCCTTGATGCTGAATTTCCGGCATACGACTGGAAACACAACAAAGGCTATCCGTCACCCAAACACATTGAATCAGTGCGACAATACGGCCTCACACCGTATCATCGCCGGAGTTTTCATCTGAAAAACCAGTTGTCCTTGGAATTCTAACGGATTTTCAAAGCTTGTTCTATCTCCTTTTCCGATTTTCCCATAAGCGACAGATACTGTTTCAGTTGTGGGGCTAATGGGTCGTCGGGATATAGGTGGATGAAGTCGCGGAATTCCTCTTCCGCACTGCGATGGTCTTGCAGAATGTCGTCATAGACAATGCCCCGCTGGTAGTAGCACATCCGGGCCTGCTCATGGTCGGGGTATGTCTCTTGGAAGGTCCGGAAAATGCTTAGGGCCTCTTTAGCCCATTGGGCGGTCTCTTCTGGTGTGATGGCGGCTTTGGCCAAGATCATGCTGCCGATGCCGGCACGATAGAGCATCTCCGGTGCGATGGTGTCGTGCGGGTGCTCTGCGGCGTACGGGACGGCACTGCGGATGAACTGCCCGAAGGCGGCGGTGTCGATGCGTCCTTCTTTGTAGTAAATGGAATCGGCGGTTTGGTACAACTCCAACAGGCTGCGTTGGCGCTTGTTGAAGGTGGTGTTCTTGCTCCCCCCGTTACGCGAATGACACCCGGTCAACAGCAGGACGACTGCCAATAACAGGACCGGAATCTGTTTTAACGGGGTTTGCATACGGTCTTGTAGGCCGCCCGGGTCTTGCCCGTGGCGATTTCGTTCAACTGTCGTTTCAACACCATTTTCTTGATGGGCGACAAACGGTCCACAAAGACCTTGCCCTCCAAATGGTCGTATTCGTGCTGGATGACACGGGCCACTAATCCGCTGAAGTCCTCCTCGTGGAACTGCCCGTTCTCATCGTAGTATTCGATGTGGATCTTCGACTTTCGGGTGACATCTTCGTTGATTTGGGGAAGGCTCAGACAGCCCTCGGCAAACACGAAATCCTCGCCCCATTCTTCCGTGATGACGGGGTTGATGAAAGCTCCCTTGTAAATCTGCACATTAGGGTAACTCTCCTTGAAAGGCTCAGTGTCAATGACGAACAAGCTGGTGGATTTACCGACCTGCGGACCGGCCAGACCCACACCGCCGGCATGATACATGGTCTCGAACATGTCGGCAATGAATTGCTGGAAGTCCGGAGTCAGAATCTCTTTTTCATCGATGTCCTCGGCGCTTTTCCGAAGAACAGGCTCGCCGTAAACGTAAATAGGTAGAATCATAGTTCGTTATTTCGTTGATTGATAATTTCTTGTTGTTCCATATAAGACTGGAGGATGATGGTGGCGCTCATCTTGTCCACTAAGGCTTTGTTCTGCCTGTCTTTTTTCTTCAGCCCGATGTCTATCATGGTTTGGAAGGCCAGGCGGGAGGTGAAACGCTCGTCCATGCGCGCGAGGGTGGTGCTGGGCGAAATGTTGGGGAGCTCCTTGCGCAGCCTGTTGACAAACGGCTCGATGTAACGGCTGGATTCCGATGGCGTGTTGTCCATCTTCCGGGGCTCGCCCACGACGATGACGTCCACTTTCTCCCGTTGCAGATATTGCTTGAGAAAGTCAAAAGCCTGCGCCACGGGGATGGTGTCCAGCCCGTTGGCACAGATTTGGAGTTCGTCCGTCACCGCGAAGCCCACTCGCTTCTGCCCGTAGTCGATTGCCAGGATTCTGCCCATTTTATTTGTCGGATTTTCCAAGGTTTTTAACATTGAGCGTCAGAGTGTTGAATCCGTAGTTGTCGTATTTTTCCGCCTTTCGGTAGAGGACGACTGTATAGGTGCCTTTTTTGTTGAGTTTCTTTTTGGGGAAAGCCACTAACGGCATGTTGCAAATGTTGCCTTTGCCGGTCGGCATAATGCTTTTGTTGATGGCTGGGTCGAAGTTGAACTGGCTTGTGACGAAGGTCTCCATCTTGTCGGGGTATATCAGTGTGATGTTCAGCGGCATAGAGGACAGCTTGTTGATAGTGCTGTCGTAATTCAGAACAAAACCGATACTATAGTAACTGGAGGTGTCGGTAATGTCGAAGTTGAAGTTGAGCACCTGTTCCTCAAATGTCCAGTTGCCGTCCGGGAATGTATGGGTTACGGTGATGTCGGAGGCTTGTTTGTTTCCAAAATGGTGGCAGCAAGGCAATAGAAGAGCCGTGACGAGAAGTAGGACGAAGAAAAAGATGCAATGTTGATAATTTCTGAATCGCATAGTTTGTGTTTCGGTAATAAAATGATATTTTTGCAAAATTGATGCTGGCTTTTTTCCGGCTGCAAAAATACGATATTTTGAAAATATGGCGGTAAAGAAAAAATACTATGTGGTTTGGGTGGGTGTACAGCCCGGCTTGTATGGCACATGGGCGGAGTGCAAGGCGCAGGTGGATCATTACGAAGGGGCGAAATACAAGTCGTTTGAGACAGAACAGGAGGCCCGAGAAGCATTGAATATGGGCTATGAATCCTATTATCAAGCTCATCCGGCCAAATCGGCGAAAGCGCCGGTGGTACTCCGCGACGACGACCCCAAGCCGATTCTGAACAGCCTCTCGGTGGATGCCGCCTGGAACACGGCCACTCGGCAGATGGAGTACAGGGGCGTCTATACGGCCACCCGCGAGGAGTTGTTCCACAAGGGGCCCTTCCCCAACGCCTCCAACAATATCGGCGAGTTCCTGGCCCTGGTGCACGGCATCGCCTTCTGCAAGAAGCATCATCTTGACATCCCCATCTACACCGACAGCATCACGGCCCTCGCTTGGGTGCGCCAGAAGAAACACAAATCCATCATCCTGCCCACGGAAGAGAATGCCGAGCTCTTCGACCTCCTCGTGCGGGCGGAGAATTGGCTGCGCAACAACGCCTATACAAACCCCATCTACAAGTGGAACACTCCGCTGTGGGGCGAAATCCCCGCCGACTTCGGACGGAAATAAAAGATTTTGCTGACGGACTTTGGCTTCAAGCGCATCTTCGGCACCGAGCAGCACAAGAAGAACCTCATCCATTTCCTCAACTAATTAGGAAAATATTCCATTCCCCTTGCAACAAATCACCCCCTAATTCGTTTAGCATAATGAATGCATGCTCCTTGGGAACTGGCAATTTTTATATTGAAATCATTGATATTTTAAATATGAAGCGAATACTTTTTTCTACTATTTTCTTGATGATCTGTATGTTGGGTACAGTGTCTCTACTCGCCCAACCTGTGGTGAACGGCGTGATGCAAGGTTCGCCCCGTTCGTTTATGGTGAATCCCGCAAATTGTAACTCCAACCAAAGCTGGGCGAGAATGTATTATGGCCCAGCCCCAACCTCGAACCATGCGACAAGCGAAGGGGTGAATTTTACTTTGGGAACAACAACGTATGGTAGTGAACCAAGTCATAAATTAATGATTCGTTCAGGTGGTGCAACGAACAACCCTACAGATCCGAGAGGCTGCTTGAATGGGTCCTCCTCCTATTTGCCAATATATCCTGATGCTTGGAATTCTAACGAGTATTCTGGGAGTCATTATGAAGATACGGTGATGCGTGTGGGAACCCATACAAGTAACTCCAAGTCCCAGAAAGTGGAATATTATTTTATTCCCGATACGATAAACCCAGTCCTGTTGGTTGCGTATGAGTGTATTCTTGAGCAACCAGGGCATCAGTGGTTGGATCCATACGGAAGTATCGGCAATCCTACAGTTCAAATACAAGTGTCAAACGCTAACAGCAATGATCCTTTGAATCTTGGTTATTATCCATCCGATTATATCCAGAATGGTAATAACACTTTATATAACAATCCGAATTGTCCAAGAAACACAAACTGGCCGTATGCTCGGTATTTTTTCATTCCGGACGGGACAGACGGACAATATCCCAATCCCAATCACATGACGCCCTCAAGATGGTACACAGGTAACAGCTTTTCAATTAATAATTGTGGCAATACCGTCTCTACAAAGTATGTTATAGTGGCTTTTAACTTGACAGAGCAGGCCAAAACTCATACGCCGGTGAAGTTCAAGATTCTGATGCGCGGATGTACGGCAAGTGCTCATTACTCCTATTTGTATTATACGGCCAAGATGGTACCAGGCAAGATCAGTGTGGATGCTTGCCCGGAGATGGATATGGTGGAACTTTCAGTGCCATGGGGTTTTGATGCCAACTCTTACCGTTGGAAACGCGGGTTGAACAAAGACACTTGTATGTTGTTCAATCCGAGCAATACGTATAAAGCGAGAATTCCTCGCAATGAACTTTGGCCCTACTATCGCTGTGAGATGGAATCGGAGACAGGTGTGCCGTTTGTGTATGAAGCATACACAACATTGTATGACTTCAAGCCGGACTTTAGCTATGTGGATTCGGCAGGTGGCTGCCAGCATAACATCATTTTCCGGGATAAAAGTATAAACCGAATCATTACACCAGAATTCAATGTTCCTGGTATTTTCGTGCCGGCGGATACGGTGGACGATCCGTCACCTGTGCTGGACTGGTTTTGGATAAAAGCCCCCAATGATACGGTACGTATGGGCAATCCCAACGACACGCTGGTGCGTCAGGTGATACCGAAGTACAAAGCGGATGGGGTGACCCCCTGGGATTCGGTGCAGATACGCCTTCGGGTGAACACGAGCAAGACGCAGGCGTGCGACTGTTTGGACACGATCATCTGGGTGAAACTCGACACGGCGAACGTGTATTGCCCGGTGACTCGAGACACGATCCGGATCTGCGAGAGCTCGATGGTGAACGGGAAATACCAGAGGAGGATTGCGGATTCGACCTACACGTGGGAGTACGACCATCAGATAGTGCCCGTGGTGTTCCGAGATTCTGCATGGAACGGTTGCGACAGCACGGTGAAAATGCTTCTTCTGATCGAGAAACCGAAGGTGAACGTGACCAGCCAGAAGGATTACTGCGATGATTTCGAGACGACGCTGGAGACGGACAAGGAGGGGCCGGGTTACAACTGGGAATGGAGCACGGGTTCCACGGACAGCCTGTTGGAGATAGACCGTGCAGGCACCTACTCGGTGACGGTGACGGATAAGAACAGCGGATGCAAGGCGAGCGGCACGATTGTGATTCCGACGTGCAAGCCGTTTGTGAATCTGGTGAACGCGATCACGCCGTCGGACCGTGGCGGGAAGTCTCCGGGCGATCCACTCAACGACTGCTTCACGGTGCCTCAGTGGAAACTGATCAAGTACGTGGAGTTCACGGTGTTCACGCGCACGGGCGAGCTGATATACAGCTTCAAGGGCGACCCGAAAGACCTGAAATGGTGCGGCACGAAGGGCAACACCGACAAGCCTGTGGAATACAACCAAGTGTACCCGTACATATTGAAATACAAGGATCTGGACGGTGTCTCCAAAGTGATCAAGAGCACGATAACGGTGCTGTAAACAGTGATCAGAGGACAATAAAGAGGATGACTGCTTTTTAGTCACCCTCTTTTGTTTTGGTACCCAGGTGCCCCGTGTTTGATTGTTGTGTTTTTGTCATTATAAGTCAACTTCTATATCATTGACTTTTTCTCCTCTTCCCTTGCAACAAATCGCCTGCCAATTCGTTTAGCATAATGTACGCTCCTTTGGGACTTGCATTTATTTTGTTGTATTAATGTTTTAAAAATGAAGCGAATACTTTTTTCTGCTATTTTGTTGATAGTCTGTTTGTTGGTCGTGGTACCTCTTTCTGCACAACCCGTGGTGGGCGGCATTATGCAGGGTTCGCCACACTCGTTTATGGTGGATCCGCAAACATGTACACAGACAGGATGGGCAAGGCCATATTATGGTGGAACTCCGAATAGCAACAGTGTTTTCAACGAAGGAAACATAAGTTATACCTTTGGAGTAACTCAATATTCTAACGAGCCAAGTCATAAACTGATAAATCGTCCGGCCGGAAACGGGACCCCCAACGATCCTCATGGATGTTATGGGCCCTCGCATCTGCCGTTGCCACAATTCCCGTTGCATTGGAGATCCGATTCGTTCCCATCCAATTCAGGACTGCATTATGAAGATGTCGTCATGCGAGTGGGACGGTTGTCTTCCGCTGCATCCCAGAAAATGGAGTATTATTTCATTCCTGACACAAACAATCCGGTGCTTTTGGTTGCCTACGAGTGCATTCTGCAAAATGGAGACCATGATTGGGACCATAATCCGGCAGTTACGTTGCAGGTTTTTCAATCCACTAGTTCTAGCAACACTTCTTTTGAAACAACGCCTATTAATACAATGGGTTATTATCCAACAGATTATATGACCAATGGAAATAACAACCCCAATCCGACTCCTAACCCCAATTGGCCCTATTCTCGGTATCATTTTGTACAGGACGGATATATCGGTAATAATCCGGACCCCAACCCCCCATCTCCTAATTATTGTACGCCGAGTCGTTGGTATAATGATGCTAATCTGGGTGTTACCCGCTGCGGTGGTTATGGAAACTACACCTCACACAAATACGTAGTGGTGGCTTTCAATTTGATGACACAGGCTCGCAACCACAGGGCGGTGAAATTCCAACTTTTGATGCGGGGTTGTCCTTATGGAGCTCACGCTTCCTATATGTATTATACGGCGAGGATGGTCCCGGACAAGATTAGCGTGGATGCTTGCCCGCAGATGGATACGGTCACTTTGTCGGTTCCATGGGGTTTTGATGCAAACAGCTACCGATGGTATCATGGACGAAATAAGAATCAAGTAGCCGGTTTGCAGACAAGTAACCCGTATAAGGTGAAGATTCCCCGAAATCAGTTGTATCCGTATTACCGCTGTGAAATGGAATCGGAGACGGGTGTGCCGTTCGTGTATGAGGCACACACAACATTGTATGACTTCAAGCCGGACTTTAGCTATGTGGATTCGGCAGGTGGCTGCCAGCATAATGTTTTTTTCCGGGACAACAGTATCAATAGAATTATCTCACCTGCTTTTACGGTGAATGGCGTTGTTCTGGCACCGGCGGACACGATGGATGATCCGTCACCGGTGCTGGACTGGTTTTGGATAAAAGCCCCCAATGATACGGTACGTATGGGCAATCCCAACGACACGCTGGTGCGTCAGGTGATACCGAAGTACAAAGCAGACGGGGTGACCCCCTGGGATTCGGTGCAGATACGCTTGAAGGTGAACACAAGCCAGACGCAGGCGTGCGACTGCCTGGACACGATCATCTGGGTGAAACTCGACACGGCGAACGTGTATTGCCCGGTGACGCGAGACACGATCCAGATCTGCGAAAGCTCGATGGTGAACGGGAAATACCAGAGGAGGATTGCGGATTCGACCTACACGTGGGAGAACGACCATCAGATAGTGCCCGTGGTGTTCCGCGATTCT
>JAEEGG010003290.1_pt1 | contig 40373 bp, 39 predicted proteins | sample 9134161 | NCBI WGS metagenome assembly JAEEGG01 (sample SAMN16246543, study PRJNA631951) | gut metagenome | biome: gut microbiome; feature: rumen; material: CR-attached | host: Bos | place: Iran: Karaj | collected 2018-10 | reverse complement strand
ATGTAGAATGTATGTGGCTCATTCTCCAGCAGGACAAACCTGAAGACTTTGTCATCGCTACCGGCATACAGCACTCTGTCCGTGAATTTACTGATTTGGCATTCAAACATGCAGGTATGGAGTTGAAGTTTGAGGGCGAGGGCATCAATGAGAAGGGTATTGTAATAAAAGGTCCTGAAACTTTGATTGGCAAAGCAGTTGTTGCCGTTAGCGAAGACTTCTACCGACCCACGGACGTCGTCAACCTTTGGGGCGACCCCACCAAGGCCAAGGCCAAACTCAAGTGGAATCCCAACAAGACCAGCTTCGAGGAGCTTGTAAAGCTCATGGTTGAACACGACATCGCCAAGGTTGCTGCTGAAGGAGCCGCTGCCAAGGTCCGTACCAACCTCGCAGAGTACCTCGAAAAGGGCATCGTTAAATAAACAAGAATAAGAGCTATTTCGCCTTCGGCATATAATAAGAATTCGTATGTTCGATGTGCAAGTTCATTGACGTCATTAAGCCATAGACGCGGCAGGACGCGTATAGTTGAGATGGGGAGTCTTATTGTCGCAAGAATAGTTCAAAGCTTGAAGATTAATACAAACAGCACGATAGAATTGTGACAATGGTGGCGTGTGCTTTACAGTGAAGGAAACACACGTAACATACATAGATCGATTCGGAGAAGATATAAAGAAAAAAGAGATGAAAAGAAAATACTATGTTATTATTTCAATTATACTAGCACAGGTGCTTTTTTCTTGTGCACATTACAAAGACATTCCTTATTTCCAAAATTCGGCGGAGTATGATGGAACTGGGAAGGGTTATCTCTATGAGATGAAAATAAAGCCCAAAGATGAACTCACTGTGTTTGTATTCTCAAGTATGGGTGAAGAGGCTGTATCTCAGTTTAATTTACTTGATATTTCGGTCATAGACATAAGAGACAGGCGTATCCGTGGTGGTAGCCCCATACACCGCTATCTTGTAGATAACGATGGAAACATAGATTTTCCTGTTGTGGGAAAAGTACATGTTGCTGGCTTCACTATTACTCAAGCTAACGAACACATCCGTCAGCAGATAAAGCCTTATTTACAGGCTGATGCAGACTGTATTGTCAATGTGAATATTGAAAACTATGAGATTGCCGTGATGGGAGAGGTCAAAGTCCCTAATTCTTTTAGTGTTACACGCAATAGAATTACGGTTCTTGAGGCTTTGGCTATGGCAGGTGACATGACCATCTATGGAAAACGTGATAATGTCAAGATTCTTCGTGAATTATCTGATGGCACATACGAAGTTCATAAACTAGATTTGCGTGATGCGAATATAGTTGACTCGCCATATTATTATCTGGAACAGCGTGATATTGTTTATGTAGAGCCTAATGAAGCAATGGCTCAAAATGCAAAAATAGGACAGACAACAAAACTGTGGCTTAGAGGGGTAAGTATAACGATTTCATTAGGATCTTTGTTATATAGGGTTCTTAATTGAGTAGCTTTTATTTTTCTATTTATAGTTATACTACTACATCGTATGACGAAAAATACAGGTAATACAAAACGTATTGCAAAGAATACTATCGTCCTTTATATAAGGATGATAGTCGTTACCCTGATAGGTCTATATACTTCACGGATAATCCTTAATTCTTTAGGCATTGCTGACTATGGTCTATATAGTGTCGTGGGTGGCATTGTATCATTATTTTCTTTTTTTAGAACATCAATGGTAAAATGTACACAGCGTTTCCTCAATGTAGAGATGGCGTTGCCAAATGGTCGTCTAATTGAAACATTTAATACAGCATTATTAATCCATTTGTGTTTTGCAATAATAGTATTTATCCTTGCAGAAACTGTAGGATTGTGGTTTCTTAATAATTATATACAAATTCCAACTGGACGTGAATTTGCTGCATTTTTTGTTTATCAAACAGTCGTAGGTGGATTGCTTCTGATAATTGTAGCTATTCCTTTTGGCGCCTGTGTTGTCGCTCATGAACATATGGGGGTATTTGCCATAATCAGCATTGCTGATTGCTTATTAACTCTTATGGTTGCATTATTCATAAAAAACACGAGTCATGACAGGCTTATCACATATGGATTATTGTTGTTCTGCATAAGAATACTTAACTTTTTGTTTTATGTATTCTATTGCAGTAAGAAATATCCAGAGGCAAGAATCCGTATCCTTTTTGACAAAAAAATTTGTAGAGAAATGTTGGGCTATACATCGTGGGCCTTATTTGGACATGCCATGATTCTAGGTACAAATCACGGAAATTCTATATTAGTAAATATGTTTCATGGTGTTAGTTCGAATGCGGCTATGGCTGTTGCAAGTCAAGTAAATAGCCATGTACTACAGTTAACAGGAAATTTTCAGACAGCGTTCAACCCTCAAATAACAAAATCATATGCAAATGGTGATTATCACTATCTGAAGAATCTGGTTTATAGCACGAGTAAAATATCTTTTTACCTTCTAATATTGATTGCACTTCCAATTATTTTAAATATTGACGATGTTTTGAGACTATGGTTAGGAAAAGTACCAAATGATGCCAATATATTCTGTATTCTTATGCTAGTCAGCGGAATATTGCAAGCTACTACTTCTCCTCTGAATTTTAGTATTATGGCCACTGGAAAAATAAAATGGTTCCAAATAGTAACTGGGTTAGTTTTTGTATCAGACCTTTTTATTCTTTATGCACTTTTTAAATGGGGACTTCCTGCTCCCACAGCTATGTGGGTTAAAATTGGAATCATGTTTGCTGTTTCTTTTGTAAGAATGTATTTTGCGCAAAAGATCATTCCTTGTTTAGCTGTTGCTGATTATTTTTTTAAAGTTCTCCTACCTTTAGTAATCATATCATGTATTTGCGTCATCTTTTCTCTCTTTCTGTTCTCTTTCATAGAAACGACAGCTGAGAAAATAGTCTGTACATTGTTAGTAGTTATTTTTTCTTGTGTATCAATTATTTACTTTGGGTTGACATCGAAGGAAAGGTTGTTGCTAGTTAATATTGTAAAAAAGAAAATAAAATGAAAAAGAATATTGTTTCTCTTCATGGTTCATATTTTGGAAATAACTATGGGGACATTTTGCTTGTCGCAATCTTCGCACATTGGATTAAAGAGAAATGTCCAGATGCTATTATTAACCTCCCTTTAGCAGATAGAAAAGAATCAAAGGATTTGCCAGAAGGAACAACAGGTATATTAAAATTAATCAAATCGAAATGTTTGGTATTTTGTGGCGGTGGCTACTTCGGTGAGCAACCGAAAAACAAGAACAAATGGGCTTTTAGAAATTTCTATCGTCATGGAATAGTTGGCTTAATAGCAATCATATTTCGAGTACCATACGCAATTATCGGTGTGGAATTCGGCCCGATTACATCTTGGTGGTTTAGAAAAATATGTTTGTTCATAGCCAAACGAGCAAAGAAAGTAGTAGTAAGGAATCAGGAATCGTTGGTGTTTTTAAATACTCACGGGATTAAAAATTGTATATTATCTGCTGATGCAGTCCTATCTCTTTCAGAATTAGTTACCCTCTTTCCAGAAAAAAACAGAAAGGAAATCTTATTACATTTGCCAGGCATTTCAGGCCATCAAGAAACGATTTCATTAATAATGAAATCCATTGTGAAACAAATAAATTCAAATAATGATTTGCAATCCGTTGGATTTATAACAGACTCCTTTCCTAATATTTACAATTCAGTTGTCTATAAAGACATTTTCCGTATTTTGGAAGAGTCACATATACACTATACAATCTATCAATACAAAGGATATCGTGATTTGATAAATAAAATTAATCATTCAGGATATGTTATTACGACAAAACTCCATGTGGGGATTACGGCAGCAGCCTTAAATGTTAGACCGTTATCGCTCTACTTGCATCCTAAAACGAAAAGGTTGCATAATCAAATTAATAATTCATTTTGCTACCCACTAAATAACTTGGAAAATATTGATAGTATCCTTTGCAATTACATTGAACAGTCTCCCGCTTTCAAGATACCAGATGAGATAAAGAAAATGTCATTGTCGAATAAAACGCAGCTTTATAGTTTTTTGCAGTCAATTGATTGAATTGTTTGCGAGTAAGAAGAATTGGAACATAAATGAAAAATTTTTTTTCCATTATATATATAGCTTATTTGCTTGTTTTGCTGGTATATGGAAATTTCCATGTAGGCATTATTCCCGCATCAACTTTCGTTAGCACTTTAGTAATTGTTGTTTGCATTAGTATCAATAATCAACTTTATGCTGATAAATATTTCAAGCTATATTTGTTTTTTGTTGTTTGTTATTTACTATCAGCATCTGTAACTGGCTATATTGTAGAGGGTACTCGCCGTCTGTTGGGTTTTTACTTTGTCTGCTATTGTGCATATTTATCAACGTTTATACTAGTAAAGAAATTTAATTCCATACATGTATTACTAAATACTTTACTGATAATTGGAGCCTTGAACACCTTTGTTACCATTGGACAAGCCTATGGGTTGAGCTATGCAGATAGAATCTTGGACTTTCTTTACATAGACAAAATGGCATGGTTCGAAGAATTGCAGGAGTCAGAGATTGATGTTTGGGGATACTATGCCCCTGGAATGTTTACTGCTGTCTCAAACGGTTATTATATGATGACGTTTACGGTATTGTCGCTCACTTTGCAAAGAGAATTTGGTGTGAAGAGCATTGTAGGTTATTTTTACACATTATTTGCTCTCTATGCAACTTTTCTTACACAAGAAAGGAGCGCTTTCCTTATTGCATTTTTCATAGTGGTAATTGGACTATACAAAATGATGGTAGAAAGGAATAAGGATTTCAAACCTATATTATTATTTTTCTTCATATTGTTTGTTGCTTGGCTCATACCTTATCTTTATGAAGAAATACTATCTGGTGACAATCGTTTTTCTCAAAAAATAGGGACAGAAGAATCCCGTATTTCCATTTACAATAATGCTCTAAACTATATTCTTGACAATCCTATTTTCGGCGGATTAGATCGCTTTTTTGCATTAAAGATAAAAGCTCCCCACAACTTGATACTTAATGCATACATCTATGGAGGTATCTTAGGTTTTATTGCTTTAGTGACACTAGTATTTAAACAGTGCAAATTATGCGTCCGCGAAAGTCTAAAGATAATAAAGCCTGATAATACTATATATATAGTATTTAGCCTTGCATATCTCGCATATACAGCAAATGCGATGCTTCACAATTCCTCTTTAGCCACAGGCGATTCAATGGTTTGGCTCCTTTGGGGTGGTTTTTATTTCCATTGGCAGCAGTCCCTAAAAAGTGTAGCAAAATGACATTGTGTGTAATAACATATAAATATCCTGGGCGGCATAATAATAGCGACTATTCATTTGTAAAACAAATAGTAGAAGCTATAGCGTCCTTTGGCCACCACGTTGTAGTGGTTTGCCCTTATAATTTTCTTCATTATAAGCGTTATGCACCTACGAAAGAATGCTTGCAGGTAGAGAAAGGAAAAGTTACCATTTTGAGGCCATGGTATCCGTCTTTTGGGAGTGGTATTTCACTTTCTTCAAAACTAAGAAAGCGTGCGTTAAGGAAGGCTTTTAGCCTGATGCCTGAACCAGATGCGATATACGGTCATTTTTGGTATTCTGCTTTTTCCGGATATGAATATGCGAAAGCTCACAATATCCCTCTCTTTGTCGCTACTGGTGAGAGTGAGATAAAGTTCCCCCTCAATGATAAAACATCTGCTTTCTGTAATTATGTGTCAGGGGTAATATGTGTGTCATCGAAAAATAGAGATGAAAGTATTTCTTTAGGTCTTACATCATTAGAAAAGTGTATCGTTTCACCTAATGCCATTAACAGTCAGCTGTTCAAAGTGATGGATAAGACAGAATGTCGTAAGGAATTGAAAATACCTGTCAATGCTTTTGTTGTGGCGTTTGTCGGATGGTTTATCCAGCGTAAAGGTGCGTCAAGGGTAGCCGAAGCAATTAGTATAACTCAGGCGCAAACTGATACTTATTCAATTTTTATTGGCAAGGGCAATGACGAACCTGTTTGTAAGAATATTGTTTACAAGGGGCCTCTACCTCATGAGGAGATACCGAAATATTTAAATGCTGCCGACATTTTTGTGTTGCCTACACTGCATGAGGGATGTTGCAATGCTATCGTTGAAGCGATGGCATGTGGCTTGCCTATCGTTTCTTCAGACAGACCGTTCAACTGGGATGTACTTGACCGGTCAAATTCCATCTTGGTCAATCCTGAGAACGTGCAGCAGATAGCTGATGCTATTTTGCAGCTAAAGCAAGACGATAGTTTGCGCCAACGGCTTTCCGATGGGGCTATACGAATGGCAAACAAACTGACCATAGAACAAAGAGCAGAGACAATTCTTGATTTTATAAAAAGTAAAATGTAAATTAATATTAGTATGATTAATGTAATTGGACTAGGCTATATTGGCCTTCCTACTGCCTTGATGATGGCCTCACATGGAGTAGAAGTAATTGGTACTGACTACAACAAGGAGTTGGTAAGTACACTTAATTCTGGAAAGACCACATTTAAGGAAGATGGTCTTGATGAGTTGTTCACGGATGCTATAAAGGCAGGCATAAAATTCACAACAGCGTATCAGAAAACAGATATGTATATTGTTTCTGTGCCAACACCTTACGATAAGTTCAGCAAGAAAGTTGACGCTTGCTACGTAGTTGCCGCAGTGAAAGAGATAATGAAAGTGTGTCCCAAGGGCGCAACTATAGTCATTGAATCTACCGTCAGTCCAGGTACTATAGACAAATTCGTGCGTCCGGTTATTGAGGCTAATGACTTTAAAATAGGCGATGACGTCCACCTTGTACATGCGCCTGAACGTATTATACCGGGGAATATGGTGTACGAACTGCTACATAACAACCGCACAATCGGTGCTGACAGCAAAAATATAGGGGAGAAGGTGAAGCAGTATTATGCATCCTTCTGTCAGGGTGAAATTGTTGTTACTGACATCCGTACTGCAGAAATGACGAAGGTGGTTGAGAACACATACCGTGCAGTAAATATCGCATTTGCCAATGAGTTGAGTCGTATCTGCCGTCATGACAACATGGATGTATATGAAATTATAAAAATTTGCAATATGCATCCCCGTGTGAATATCCTTCAACCTGGTCCTGGTGTGGGCGGCCACTGTATCTCGGTTGATCCTTGGTTCCTAGTTGGCGACTATCCCCAACTGGCCAAGGTGATAGATGAGAGTATGAAGACCAACGACTACCAGCCCGTCTTTGTATTGGAACGTATACATGAAATAATGGAGAAGCATGGCATCACAGACAACCGCAAGGTGGGCTTATATGGCCTAACCTATAAGGAGAATGTTGACGACATCCGCGAGAGTCCTACTCTGCAAATGTTGGATATTCAGGAACGTCACTTAGCTCGTCCTCTGAAAACTTTTGACCCGTTTTTTACGGAGAAAGAAATAGTGAAGAACCAGATACTAAACTTCAATCAGTTTTTGGACGAAGTAGACATGGTGGTTATCATGGTGAAACATGATCATATCAAACAGAACTGGGAAAGGCTGACGAACAAAGTTATACTTGATTGTCACAACATTTGTCCATTAGCAGAGAATGTTTACCACATTTAAAAGAGTATGAAAAAGATAATGTTGGTGTTCGGGACTAGACCAGAGGCTATAAAAATGTGCCCACTGGTCAAAGAGTTTCAAAAACACAGAGAAGAATTTGAAACTGTCGTATGTGTCACCGGCCAGCACCGAGAAATGTTGGATCAAGTGCTGCAAATTTTTGAAGTGCAGCCCGATTATGATCTTAACATCATGAAGCAGGGTCAAGACCTCTATGATGTGACTGCTCGTGTACTCACGGGAATGCGTGACGTGTTCAAGGATTGTAAGCCTGATGTAGTCTTGGTTCATGGTGATACTACTACCAGTACAGCGGCAGCACTTGCTGCTTTCTATCAGCAGATACCCGTAGGCCATGTTGAGGCTGGCCTGCGTACTCATAACATCTACAGTCCATGGCCGGAGGAAATAAATAGGCAAATAACAGGTCGTATAGCTACATATAACTTCTCACCAACTCCTCTTTCTAAGAAAAATCTTTTAGAGGAAAAAGCGCAAGGCCGGATTTTTGTAACGGGCAACACCGTTATCGATGCCCTCCACATGGTTGTCGATAAGTTGAAGAACGATATAATGCTGGCTAAGGAACAAGAACATGTTCTTAAAACTGCTGGTTATGATGTAAACCGGCTTGTACATGGCAAGAAGCTTGTACTGATAACTGGTCACAGAAGAGAGAACTTTGGTGAAGGGTTTATCAACATGGTCACTGCAATGAAAGATCTTTCGGAGAAATATCCAGAAGTAGATTTTGTATATCCCATGCACCTCAATCCAAATGTCCGCAAGCCTATTCGTCAAGTTTTTACTGGCATGGACTCCCTTTCCTTGGGAGAGGGCTGGGGAGAGGCTCAAAATTTCTTCTTTATTGAGCCACTCCAATATCTGGAGTTTGTATATTTGATGGAAAAGAGTGCCGTAGTCCTTACTGATTCTGGCGGTATACAGGAAGAAGCTCCAGGTCTTGGGAAGCCAGTTCTTGTGATGCGTGACACCACCGAGCGTCCTGAAGCTCTTGAATCGGGCACAGTACATCTTGTAGGTACAAATCATGACATGATAGTTTCTGAAGTTTCAGTCTTACTTGATGACCAAACCGCTTACGAAAAAATGTCGAAAGCACTCAATCCTTATGGTGATGGAAAGGCATGCGAAAGAATTGTCGCCGCTTTAAAATGAACGAACATTATTGAGGTATGACACATATCCTAAAAAATCTCATTAAAAGAATAAGATTTGTTTTCTATAAGATAAAATTCTTGTTCATAGAGAAGAAACATGATGGACGCCTTAAGTACATTTACCAAGACAATGGTAGTGACAAACTAATCTTAGTTTTCTCTGGTTTTGCTAAACGTGTTCCTAAGTACAATTATATGCGAACTTTAGAAAATGTGAAGATAGACAAGCTTTTTATTTTAGATGATTTCGGTCATCGTGGAAGTTATTATTGGTATGTAGATGGAAGTAACACACCGCTCTATTTAACGAATGGCTTAATCAATGATATAAAAAGAAGGAAAAGGTATAAAGAATTAATGACGGCAGGAAGCAGTAAGGGTGGTACTTGTGCTATCTATTTTGGATTAGAGCATGGCGCACATGAGATATTCTCTGGTGCTTGTCAGTACCATGTGGGTACATACATTAGCACACCAAACCATCGTGATGTTCTAGAAGGCATGATGGGCAAGGATGCTTCAAAAACAGATGTTGAAAAGCTTGATGCTATTATGCCACTTCAGTTGCAAAAGTTTGCTCATGCTAAGACACGTATTCATCTGTGCTTTTCAAAAGAAGAACACACTTATCAAGAACATATAGTTGATTTAATGGCAGACTTGAAAAAATACGATATTCCATATGTGGAACAAATAGATTCATACGCCAGTCATACAGAAAATGGCATTTACTTTTCAGCCTATCTAAAAAATTTTTTTGAAAAAGAAGACAAACTCTAAATGAACAAAAAGAGAATAGTTTTTCTACTCAATTCCGTGCAGATACAAAGAGTTGTTAAGCGCATAAATAGCTTTTTTGATGCCGGATATGAGATTGAAGTATACGGATTTGACAGAATAGGGGTATCTCCATGTGGGTTAAAAGCACATTTTAGCTACAAGATAATAGGCGAGTTCCCCAACAAGATGCCCTATTTAAGAAGGATCTCCTTTATGAGAAAACATATCAAGGAGATTGAAACCGAAATAAAGATGAAAAACTGTATTCTTTATATTTTTGGCTTAGATATGGCTTTAGTTGCAAGAACTGTATTAAAAATGCCATACATCTATGAAGAAGCAGATTTGGTTCACACATACATGCCTAATTCTGTCGTACGCAAATTCTTGGAATGGAAAGATGTGAAAATTATCAAGAAATCACTATTAACAGTTCTTACGTCTGAAGGATTTGTTGAATATCATTTTGGTAATCATCCTCCTTCAAATATTATGGTTATAAGCAACAAACTTAATCCTGCAATACTTGAGTTGCCGCAAATAAGAAAAGAATCTCTTAATGAAGAGCACCTTAAAGTTGGATTCGTAGGTAGTTTTAGGTTCAACTCTGTAGTAAATTTCTGCAAGGTTTTTGTTGAAAATTTTCCTCAACATGAATTGCATGTCTATGGCACTATGCCGGAGAATAGCCCTGGGAGAAAATTACTTAATTTTAAGAATTTCTTTTTTCATGGGCCATTCAAAAATCCTGATGATTTGCCCCAGATTTATTCTAATATAGATTTGTCACTCTCTACCTATGATGCATATACTGTAAATGCGCAATTTGCAGAACCAAACAAGATGTATGAAGCCATGTATTTTGAGACGCCTATTATCGTTTCGAAAGGAACGTTTCTTGAACATAAAGTAGAACAACTGGGGATGGGCTATGCAATAGATAGCATGAATGATAAGGAAGTAATCAATTTTGTGTCTTCACTCAAAAAAGAAAACATAATGAATTGTGTAAAAAATCTCAAAACAATAGACAAAACATCAGCTGTATATCAGACGGGAGAGCTTTTTCAAAGAGTAGACTCAATACTTTTATAGGTGGCATCACAAAATGAAAATTGTTAATATTATAGGTGGGCTTGGCAACCAAATGTTTCAATATGCCTTCGCATACAAGCTGAAAGATCTGAACCCAGATGAAGACGTACTGATAGACACGAGTCACTTCCATCACATTTTCATAAAGAAATGGAAAACGGCAAACCTACACAATGGATATGAGATTAATAAGGTTTTTCCAAACGCAAACCTACCAGTCGCAAATCCGTGGAAAATTATGAAATTATCCCGATATGTGCCAAATTATCTTGCCAGTCGCATTGTACGTAAGCATTTTCCGAAACGGAAGAATGAAATAATACAACAGCCTAAATTCTATTATGCTTATGACCCCTCCGTCTTATCTAAATCTGGTGATGCATATTATGAAGGTTTGTGGGGAGCAGCTAGTTATTATTCAGCCATCAGAGTAAAGTTACAACAGGTATTTGCTCACACGACTCCAAATGAGCAGAATGCTGCATTAATAGCCGATATGGAACGTGAAAACAGTGTTGGTATTCATATCAGAAGAGGTGATTATCTTTTGGTGTCATCGTTCAAGGGATTGTGTGAGCTTGATTATTACAAGGCTGGCATCAATGCTCTGCTGAGCGACAGGCAAATACATTCATTCTATGTTTTTTCGAATGATGTAGCATGGTGTCAAAATAATATTGCACCGTTGGTTGGCAATAACAAACTGACAATAGTGACCAACAATATTGGGAAGAATAGTTGCTGGGATATGTTTTTGATGACGCATTGCAAAGACCTTATCATCGCCAACAGTACTTTCAGTTGGTGGGGCGCATTCTTAAACAAACGTAACGGGCGTGTTATTGCTCCAAAAAAATGGATGAACCGAGATGTCGAATTTGACATTTGGTTGCCGGAATGGGAACGTTTATAAACAAATATAAGACATGAAAGTATTATACATTCACCAATATTTCCGTACACCAGAGACTTCGGGAGTAACACGTTCATATTGGTTCTCAAAAAAACTGATTGAGAATGGCATTGACGTAACGGTTATATCTGCCATGACCCATGCGAGTCATGAGAATATTGAGGGCATTGATGTTTACTTCTTGGACAATCCCTATTCACAATCATTCGGAAAAGTCAAAAAGGTGCTTGCCTTTCTAAAATTTGTTGTAAAAGCGATTTGGAAGGGACTTCGCCAAAAGAAAGTCGATCTTGTTTATGCTACATCCACTCCTTTGACGGTAGGTTTTATCGCTTTAGTTCTAAAGAAGCTGAAAGGATGGAAGTATGTATTCGAGGTTAGAGATCTTTGGCCTGAGTTCCCCATTCAGGTAGGGGCTATCACAAACCCGGTTGCTATCAAGCTACTTCGAAAACTCGAAAAGTCTATTTATAAAAATGCAGAGCATGTCGTAGCCTTGTCTCCAGGCATGGAGGAGGGAGTGTTGAAATGTGGAGTGCCTAAGGAGAAAGTTTCTGTGATTCCAAACATGTCAAAACCCGACCTTTTCTATCCCCGTGAGCGCAAGGATGCTGACTTTGAGAAGTATAACATTCCAAAAGGGAAATTCAATGTATTACACGCAGGAGCCATGGGAGTGGCCAACGGACTAGACTATATCATTAAAGCTGCTGTAATTTTGCAGAATGATTTAAAAGAACACAGCATAAACTTTATTTTTGCTGGTGGAGGTGCTACATTGCCTGCATTACAGAGGATGGTTGAGGAAAAGAACCTCCATAACGTGAAGTTCTTGGGGCACTACAATACCGAAGGAATATCTGACATAATGAATCTATGTGACGTGAGTGTGGTCAGTTTCAAGAATCTTCCCATACTCTATACCAATTCTCCCAATAAACTTTTCGATTCATTGTCAGCAGGGAAACCTGTCATAGTGAACTCAGCAGGTTGGACAAAAGATATTGTGGAGGAACACCATTGTGGATTTTATGTAAACCCAGATGACCCCAAAGATTTGGCCTCACAACTTATTATGATAAAAGACAAAAAAAATGAACTTGACGAGATGGGCAAGAATGCGCGTAGAATCGCAGTTGAAATCTATGACAAGTCTATCCTTTCAGAAATGTTCTTCCAAGTTATAAAAGCAAATCTTCCCAACGATTAATATAGAATTGCTGCTTAATATTTGACAGTGGGAAACAATTTCTTCAAGAAAGGAAAAAGTAGTGATGTTTTTACAACACTTTATCTTGACCCGGTTCAACCTGCTTCTGTGGCAAAATGACAAAGAAGGGCATAGGGTCAGAACAATTAGATGGTTGGAACAAAGATTCTCATTATTTGAACATTATTGTCTGCCATCTGTAATTAACCAAAGTCGTCAAGACTTTAAATGGATAGTGCTGTTTGACAGCATGACACCAGCTAAGTACGAAAGTAAGATTAAAGATTACCAAAAGCAGTGTCCTCAACTGATTCCTGTTTTCGTAAAACCTGAGGATGGGCGCTATTTTGCAGAGTTATTCAAAACAGAAATAGTAAAACGAATAGACCAGAGCGGCAAAGCACGAATAATTACAACATATCTGGATAATGACGATGCACTGCATGTGAAGTTTGTGGAGAATTTGCAGAATAAGATAACGTCATTAGATGATGGCACTTTTATTTACTATAGCGATGGCTACCAGTTTTTTACGGACTACCATTACTTATTACAAATCCGCTATCCGAGGAATCATTTTGTAAGCGTAGTGGAGTATGGCGATCCCTCGACAATCAGAGGCGTATTTGGTTATGGAGGACACTATCATATTGATGAAATTAAAGGGGTGAAAATAGAGCGAATTAAAGATGTCCCTATGTGGTGTGAGGTAATTCATAATAAGAATATGGTAAACGACGCTTATTTCCTTTTTGGCACAAAGATGATTGGGGATAAAGAGAAAATGAGAAATGCTTTCGCTGTAAATGAAACTGTGAAGTCTGGTTTAGGTATCTACGTTTGCAGATTCTTGCCTCGATATATCAGAACTTTTATAAGGCGCACAAAGCATTATTTGTCCGGAAAAAAATGGTAGTTTAGTAGGCATTAAAAAAAATCATTTTTCGTCACATGTACAGACATTTTTTTAAAAGATTTCTCGACTTTTGGATTTCTCTTATTGCATTGATATGCATCTCACCAATACTGTTGATTGTTACTATCTGGTTGAAGATAGCCAACAAGGGCGCAGGAGCATTTTTCCTGCAAGAACGTCCAGGCAAGGATGCCAAGTTGTTTAAGGTTATCAAGTTTAAAACCATGACCGACGAGCGGAATGAGGACGGTGAACTCTTGTCGGATGCGGAACGGTTGACACGTATAGGGCGTTTGGTGCGCTCTATCAGTATTGATGAACTGCCACAGTTAATAAACGTATTAAAAGGTGATATGTCGCTTATTGGCCCAAGGCCATTGCTAGTAGCCTACCTGCCACTTTATACTCCAGAACAGGCTCGACGTCATGAGGTACGGCCTGGTATCTCTGGCTGGGCACAAGTCAATGGACGTAACAACTGCAAATTAAGTAAAAAGTTTGAATACGACGTTTGGTATGTGGATCACTGCACGTTTGTTACAGATTTAATGATTGTCTTTAAAACCATTGTGAATGTACTCAAACGTTCTGATGTGGGTGAAGGTGCAGTTGAGATGAATGAAGTAGATGACCTTCATTTTCATGAGCGTATTTTTGGAATAGATTATGAAAACAAATAAGATGGCAAATGAAAACAGCAAATCTTTCTAAAAAAAAACTACTTTTGCTGGGAGGCGATAACCTAACTAAGGACATAGTAAAAGCGGCTCAGGAATTAGGTGTTTATGTTATTGTTACAGACTGGTATGACATTGAGCGCTCACCAGCAAAAGCTATAGCAAACGAATATTGGAATGTAAGCATAGAAGATTACGGCGCTTTAACTCAGAAAGTGAAGGAAAATCATGTTGACGGCATTCTCACAGGTTTTACGGATTCTTACCTACTGCCATACCAAAGACTTTGTGAGTTGACTGGGCTTCCATGTTATGGTACAAGAGAACAATTCGACCTCTTTACCAATAAAGACAAGTATAAACAGCTATGTCGTAAGTTCAACGTTCCAACAATAGAGGCTTACGATTTGGATTCTCCAAACATCAATTATCCTGTTATGGTTAAACCCGTAGATGGCAGTGGTTCAAGAGGCATTAAGATTTGCCACAACCTTCAGGAGCTACAGAATGCTGTAATACATTCCAAAGAAAGTTCTCGTCAGGGGAAAGTCATAATAGAGCGCTACATGGATTGTCCTGAAGCAACATTGTTCTGGCTGTTTGCTGATGGGAAGTATTATCTGACGATGATAGGTAACCGCCATGTCAAACAAAGCCAGACGGGTAATATCATTCCATTACCAGTTGGATATACATTTCCTTCTTATCTTACACCCAAATATCAGACAGAAGTAGAGCCAAATGCAAAGCGCATGTTCGAGGCTGTGGGGATAAAGAATGGAATGATGTTCATGCAATGCAAAGTAGAGAATGGCGTATGTTATGTTTATGATATAGGTTTCCGCTTGACTGGTTCAAGGGAATACCGTATCCTTGAGCGCGTTTGCGGTTTCGATCCATTGGCAATGTTGATACACTTCGCACTCACAGGACGAATGTGGGACGAACCCTTTGAAGAGAAGATTCAGCCAGTAACAATGGCACCCTCTTTCAACGTTTCATGCTTATGCTCACCAGGAACCATCAAGGACATAACTGGTGTGGACGTCGTTAGTACTTTCCCTGAAGTAATAGACGCCGCATATGCACATACACCTGGGCAGACGATTACAGAAGCAATGAAAGGCCAGTTGGCACAGATAACGGTAAGAGTGCTTGGGACTGTAGAAGAAAAAGAACAGTTATGGCCTGCTATGAAAAAGATTGGTGACACTATTCACATCCTTTCTGATAAAGATGAGGAGCTGATGCTGCCTGGAATCAGTGAAAATGACATAACAGGAGTTGTATTATAAATATGAGTAAGATATTAGTAACAGGAGCAACAGGCTTGGTAGGTAGAGCTTTGGTTTCTGAAATCATTCAATCTGGACATCAGGCTATTGCGTGTTCAAGAACCAAAAGGCATGACAGTTTAGTTCCTTTGATTACCACAGAGGAGTTGTTTAAAGGCCACACACCACCAGTTGATATAGTCATCAATTGCGCTTTTGCCCGAAGTAATAACCCGGCAGATCTCAGTTCTGCATTGGATTTTACTGAAAGGCTTATCTGTGCATTAAAGATTAATGATGTGCAAAATGTAATTAATGTATCGTCGCAAGGCGTTTATAAAAGACTTCCTGTAGGTGAGTTTGCTACGGAAGAATCCCCAATAGAGCCTGTTGATATGTATAGCATGGCAAAATATGCTACGGAAAAGATGTTTGCTGCATCGGGTATAAATAACTATACAAATGTTCGATTGTCAAGCATTAATATGCCTCAACGCTTTTTGGCTCGTTTTGTGGAGTCGGTTAAGCAAGGTAAACCAATACATCTTAATGCACCCAACCAAATGGTCTCTTTATTAGACGTGGAAGATGCTGCAAGAGGCCTTCTTGCGATTGCTTTAATAGCCCCTTCAAAATGGCAGACGGTTTATAATCTTGGAATTGGTCAGCAGTATTCTTTGCTTGAATGTGCAAAAGCTGTGAAGCTGGTTGGTGAAGAATTTGGCTATTTTTCTTCAATAGAGATAGAAGATAATGGTTATTTTTCAACAGCGGGCATGAATATTAATAGGATTGCAAAGGATTGCGGTTGGAGTCCTATGATTGATATTAAGATGATGATAAAAGAGACATTTGATTAAATTTTACAATGTTTAATTTAGAAAAATTCATTGCTGATAGTGTGACTTTCCGCCCTGTCAGTATGTTTGCTGCAGATATAGAGGCAAACAAAGAGACGCTCACTAAGGAAATCAAAGACAAGAAAGTCTGTGTCATCGGTGGTGCCGGCTCCATTGGTTCCAGTTTCATCAAGGCAGTGCTGCGGTTTGAGCCGAAGAGCGTGGTGGTGGTTGACCTCAATGAAAACGGACTTGCAGAATTAGTACGTGACGTACGCTCGACAAATGGTTTGTTTGTCTCTGATGAGTTTCGATGCTATACACTGAACTTCGCCGACCCTATCTTTGAGCGTATTTTCCGTGAAGAGAAGGGCTTTGACATCGTAGCCAATTTCTCAGCCCACAAACATGTGCGCTCAGAGAAAGACCGCTACAGCGTTCAGGCACTCATTGAGAACAACGACATCAAGGCCAAGAAACTGATGGACCTGCTGATGGTTTATCCTCCCAAGCATTTCTTCTGCGTAAGCACCGACAAGGCAGCCAACCCCGTGAATATCATGGGAGCCTCTAAACGTATCATGGAAGACTTAGTCATGGCTTACAACAAATACTTCAAGGTCACTACCGCCCGCTTCGCCAATGTGGCTTTCAGCAATGGCTCTTTGCCCGATGGGTGGATTCACCGGTTGCAGAAACGTCAGCCTTTGGCAGCCCCCAGTGATGTAAAGAGATATTTCGTCAGCCCCGAGGAGTCTGGCCAGATATGCATGCTGGCTTGCATCCTTGGAAAAGGGGGCGAAGTGTTTTTCCCTAAGTTAGGTGAAGACCAGATGCTCACCTTCTCTGCCATCTGTGATGATTTCGTCAAAGCCAATGGTTTAGAGAAAGATCCATGCGCCACTGATGTTGAGGCCAAGCATAAGGCTTCTGTTCTCCCCTCCCTTTTCGGGGAGGGGTCGGGGGAGAGGCTCTACCCTGTTGTGTATTTTACATCCGATACCACTGGTGAGAAAGCTTACGAGGAATTTTATGTCCCCGGCGAGAAGATTGACATGCAGCGTTTCCAAGCCCTTGGTGTTGTGGAGCAGACCACTCGTCACAATATGGACGAGGTGAATAGCTTCTTCGACAAATTGGAAGGCATCTTTGCAAAGGAAGACTTCGCTAAGGCTGATGTAGTCAGCGCCATCAAGCGCTTCATTCCTAATTTCGAACACGAAGAGAAAGGCAAGAATTTAGACCAAAAGATGTAAGATGTCTCAGATAATTACTTTTAATAAAAAGGGCTACGATTCTTTCATCGATTTTATTAAAGCATATGCTATTATATGCGTTTTGATTGGTCATACGTTACCTCATCATGATTATTGGGGCTATGGGTTATGGGCAGGAATGCAAGTACCTTTGTTTATATTGGTTCAGGCTTTTCACTGTTTTAAGAAAGAGTCTTATTCTTTTAGTTTAAAAAAAGTCTTGTGGCGTGTTATAATTCCGTTTGTTGCTATACAGGTCATTATATTTGTGAATTATATCCTGAAAACCGAAATTCCCAATTATAACCACAAACATGGTTAAAGTTTTATAAATAACTCATATTTTGGAGATTCAGATTTTTTGTTTTCGCCATTTATGGTTATATTTGCATCGTAAAATGGTGCAAAATGGACAAACATAGTTACAAAATCATCAATATTAAGGCCAAGAATGGCACAACATATGTTTATGAGGACTACTCATACTGGGATAAGGACCGCGGCTACTCAACTCACAAGCGCCATTCAATCGGTAAGGTTCTGGAAGACGGCACCATTGCCTATAACAAGTACTACTTGAGCAGGGCAGAGAGCCATACGTCAGAAGCCGAGCCTCCCGGCGAATCTGTCGCGGAACATCCTTCCGATGAAGAATCTACGGGAGATAAAAGTCCCGCGGTATCCTATACGGTTCGTGTGGGGCAGAAGATGGTTCTCGACAAGGTGTGTGAGGCGACTTCCGTCCGCAAGTCGCTCCTTGAGGCCTTCTCTGCGGGGGACACGGACTCCATTCTAGCCCTAGCCTACTACACGGTGTGCCGCGGCAAGGCATTCTGCCACAGCGAGGACTGGCTTGAGGCACGCGGCTATGCAGACCTCGGTCTCACGTCACAGCGCATCTCCGCCCTGCTCGCCTCCATATCCGACGACCGGCAGAATGCTTTCTTCAAGTCATGGATGGCACGCCAGGGGAAGGGCGACAGCATGCTGTTCGACATCACGAGCATCAGCACCTACGGCAAGGGCAACCCCTATGCGGAGCGGGGCTACAATCGTGATCATGAGAACCTTGAGCAGGTGAACCTCGGACTGCTCACCTCCGTGGCATCAGGCCTGCCGATGTGGTTCGCCATGACCCCGGGAAGCATGTCGGACAAGGCCGTGCTGGAATACGTGCTGAAGATGCTCTCCAAGCTGGGGGCGAAGAAGTTCACTTTCTTCGGTGACAGGGGCTTCTACAGCGACTACAACCTCCGCCTGATAACGAAGAAGGGGCACCGCTTCACTATTCCCGTGCCTTCCACGGTGGGCTGGCAGAAGAAGATGATAGCCGAGCACAAGGCGAGCCTGCTTTCGCCGAGGAACACCATCGAGTTGGAGGACGGGCAGCTGGTCTACGGAAAGACCGTGTTCAAGATGACGGAATACGGACGCACATGGTATCACATCTTCTTCGATGCCGCACGGAAGGCCAAGGTCATAGACGATTTCATGCGGCGGCTGCGCAGGTGTAAGGACGAACTGGAGGACAATAGGCAGGTGGAGAAGAACAAGACGATGTACGAGACGTACTTCCATGTGACGGAGACACCCAAGAGAGGACGCGTCGTGGAATACAACGACCAGGCCGTCAATGACTTTATTGAAAATGACAGCTGCTACTGGGTGCTTATGTCCACCTCTGAGAAGGACACGCGCAAGGCACTGCTGTCGTACCGTGACCGCAACGACGTGGAAGTCAGCTTCGACGACGTGAAGAACGCCGAGGACATGCGGCGCATGAGAAACCATAACGAAAGAACCATCAAGGGCAAGATGTTCGTTGTGTTCATAGCACTGATTCTGCTCACCAAACTCAGGATGGAGGTGCAGAAAGTCGCACCCAAGGAACGCCAGTACTGGTCGGAAAGAGATTTCCTTGAGAAGGTGGACACTTACACCAGAATCCACTTCGAGAACAAATACAAAGATGTCTATACGATTCCGACTGCGGCGCAACGAGACATCTTCGACTTCTTCAAGATAGAATACTTCCACAAAGGAAACAAAGTCAACGCCAAACAGCAATTAGCCAATGAAAAGGACGAAGGCATCGGTCAAGTACAGTCAGAACCTCCTCAAGAATAGAACATGGTTATAACATTACGGGAATTTCGGCTGAAAAGCGATACATCCGTATTTGGCTCAATAAAAAGTTTTGTTTTATCTGGTGGAAGAGGGCCGGGTTCATATTATCCATGGGTTTACCTACAAATAGCGGTAATTCTTCCATACACAAAAAAATTATTAGATAAAGGAACTGTAATTCGAAATGGTATTGTTTTCTTAATAGTTTGTGAACTATTTGAAATAGTATCATCGATTACAAACTTGCCTGACTCTTTTCACAGGTTGTTGGCTATAAGATACCTGTTTCTTTTGTACTTGGCATGGATATGGGTCAACAAAGGCATCACTATTAATAGAAAGACGATAATTCTTTCTTCTCTTAGTTTTTTGACAATTATCTATTTTGAATACTTTTCGGTAAACGATGAAATCCTTTTTTATAATACAGCATGGAAGTATCATAGATGGCCATGTTATTATTTCGTGGCAATGGGTGGGGTAATCCTACTCAGGTGTTTATATGACAAATTGTGTAATAAAGAAAAATCAAAAATAATAATAGATTTACTCGCAAGATGTAGCTATGAGATCTTTTTAATTCAAATGCTTGTCATATCATTATATCCAAGCAATCTAATGATTTCGATGTTACAAAATGTTGGATTTAAAGGCGTCGCTTTTTCTGTTACATCTGTAGCAATTAATGTCATCACTGTTTTCACTATGAGTATACTGATAGGCTATTATTTCAATAAATATTACAATAGACTAATGTTACAACAAAAAATATGAATTCTTTTAAGAAAGTAACCGATTTTGTTCACGAGCTATATGGTGCCCAGGACTTTGTCCCTCTGGCAGTACCTGTATTTATTGGTAATGAAAAAAAATATCTCAATGAATGTATAGATACTACCTTCGTTTCTTCAGTTGGCAAGTTCGTCGACCTCTTTGAAGAGGACATAGCGAAGTACACTGGCTGCAGACGTGCTGTCGTTTGCGTCAGTGGTACCAATGCCCTCCACATGTCCTTGATGCTGGCAGGCGTGGAGCGTGATGATGAGGTGTTGACCCAAGCTCTCACTTTCATAGCCACCTGCAATGCACTCAGCTATATAGGAGCACACCCCGTCTTCATCGATGTCGACAGGGACACTATGGGACTCTCTCCTGTTGCCATGCGTGAGTGGCTGTCCAAAAATGCAGAAATGAAAAACGGAGAGTGCTATAACAAACGTACTGGAAGAAGAGTGAAGGCATGTGTACCCATGCACACCTTCGGTCATCCCGTTCATTTGGATGAGCTGGTAGAAGTGTGCAAGGAATACCATATAGAAATGGTAGAGGATGCCGCTGAGAGTATCGGTTCCCTTTATAAAGGTAAACATACAGGCACCTTTGGTAAAGTGGGCGCTTTAAGCTTCAATGGCAACAAGACCATCACAACAGGAGGTGGCGGCATGATGCTTTTCAACGATGAGGAGTTAGGCGCCTTTGCCAAGCATCTCACTACCCAGGCAAAGATACCTCATCGCTGGGAGTTCCGTCATGACCACATCGGCTATAACTACCGTATGCCCAACATCAACGCTGCCCTTGGCTGTGCCCAGTTAGAGCATATCGAGGAGTATGTTGCAAGCAAACGAGAGACAGCCAAGGCCTACGAAGAGTTCTTCAAGGATATCCCCGATATAGAGTTTTTCGTTGACTCTCCTGATACCAGAAGTAACTACTGGCTGCAGGTCGTCATCCTCAAGAATCGAGATGCTCAGCAAGAGTTCCTGCAATATACCAATGACAATGGTGTCATGACCCGTCCCATCTGGGAGCTGATGAATCGCCTGCCTATGTTCGAACATTGTGAGAACGATGGTCTCAAGAATACCATCTGGTTCGCTGACAGAGTCGTGAATATTCCAAGCAGCGTAAGAGTTAAATGAAACCTTTAATTCTAATCGGTGGCGGTGGTCACTGCAAATCTGTCATTGAGGCAGCAGAGAGCCAGGGACTTGAAATTCTTGGAGTACTTGATATGCCAGAGGATGTAGGGAACGAAATCCTTTCCACAAAGGTCATTGGTACAGACGATGATATTCCCGCTTATGTCGATAAGGCAGAGTTTGTAGTAACTGTTGGCTTCATCAAGAACCCCGCTGTTCGCATCAAGCTCTTCAATAAAGTGAAGAAAGCTGGTGGCAAGTTTGCTACTGTCATAGCTTCCACAGCCCATGTCTCTAAATACGCAGAGATCGGCGAGGGCACAGTTGTTCTTCATCAGGCTTTCGTCAATGCCGGTGCAAAGGTGGGCTATAATGTCATCCTGAATACCGCTACTAACATTGAACATGATGCCGTCATTGGTGACCATTGCCATATTTCCACAGGAACAATGGTGAATGGTGAGTGTGTAGTTGGCAACCGCTGTTTCATAGGCAGTCAGTCGGTGTTGGCAAACTGCATCACCATAGGCGATGATATTATTGTCGGTGCTGGTTCTCTGGTAAGAAAGTCCATCTCGGAGAAAGGCATATACTCAGGCAATCCGGCAATACTCAAAATCAAGACAAAATGAAGCATGTGACAATCATAGCAGAAGCAGGCGTCAATCACAATGGATCACTTGAGATAGCCAAGCAGTTGGTTGACAAAGCTGTTGAAGCTGGTGTTGATATCATCAAGTTCCAGACCTTTAAGGCTGAAAAGCTGGTATCCAAGTCTGCGCGTCAGGCTGAATACCAGAAGAAGAATATCGGCTCTAAGGCTGATGACAACCAGTTGAATATGCTCAAGAAATTGGAGTTATCTGAGGCTGACCATGCGGCATTAATCCAATATTGCAGCCAAAAGGAAATCAAGTTCTTCTCTACTGCCTTCGATATGGATAGTATAGAGTATCTGCATTCCCTCAATATGGGCTTATGGAAAATTCCTTCTGGCGAGATAACGAATTATCCCTATATTAAGAAAATTGCCCTTTATGGAGAGCCAGTCATTCTCTCAACAGGTATGTGCGAGATGGAGGATATCAGGGCAGCCGTCAGTCTCTTATTGAAATATGGTATCAAACGTGAACAGATAACTATCCTCCATTGTAACACCGAATATCCGACACCATACGAAGATGTCAATCTGCTGGCCATGAATACCATCAAAGAAGAGTTTCATGTCAATGTTGGCTATTCAGATCACACAAAGGGAATAGAGATACCTATAGCAGCCATAGCCCTAGGTGCAACAGTTATAGAAAAGCATTTCACGCTTGACAGAAATATGGAAGGACCGGACCATAAGGCTTCATTGGAACCTGACGAACTGAAAGCAATGGTGAGTGCTATACGCCATATTGAGCAGGCCCTTGGTGATGGGAATAAGCATGTCTCAGCATCTGAGCAAAAGAACATCGCTATCGCCCGCAAGAGCATTGTTGCCGCCTGTCCTATCAAAGAAGGGGAGCTGTTGACAGAGCAGAACTTGACTGTCAAACGACCAGGAACAGGAATATCCCCTATGCACTGGGAAGAAGTGGTTGGAACCACAGCAGTGAAAAACTTCGAAGAAGAAGACTTTATAGAAGTTTAAATTCATTTCTGTGCTTTCAATATGAGACCTATGAGAAAGATTTGTGTAGTCACCGGCAGTCGTGCAGAATATGGCATTCTGAGGAGTCTGATGTCAGCCATCAAGGAAAACCCCGATTTGATGCTTCAAGTCATTGCCACGAACCAGCACTTGTCAAAACTCCAAGGCGAGACCTATAAAGAGATAGAGCGTGATGGCTTTTGCATAGACTATAAGGTTTATATGGCCGACGACGCAGCTCCTGATAATGCTAATACGACAGCAAAAGCTATCAGCCGAGGTGTCAGTGGATTTGCAGATGCCTTTGATGCCCTGAAGCCAGATATGCTTTTAATTTTGGGAGATCGCTATGAGATGCTGGCAGTTGCTTCTACCGCACTTATATATAAGATACCCATTGCCCATCTTCATGGAGGTGAGATTACGGAAGGAGCCTTTGATGATGCCATCCGTCATGCCATCACCAAAATGAGCCACTTGCATTTCACTTCAACTGAGGTATACAGACAACGCGTCATCCAATTGGGCGAACAGCCTGAAAGAGTCTTCAATGTGGGTGCCCTTGGAGTCGAAAATGTGATGAAGACCGACTTTATGTCCAAGGGAGAGATTGAGCAAAGCCTAGGCTTCCAGATATCAGATAAATGCTTCCTTTGCACTTATCACCCAGTGACACTTTCTGACATGTCTTCAGAAGAGCAGGTGATGAATCTGTTGCATGCATTGGATCATTACATGGACTATCATATCATCTTTACCTATTCCAATTCCGATACCAACTCCCAGATTATCATTAAACGTATCCAGGAGTATGTGGATAGGAATCAAGGCAGATGTGTGTTTATCCCATCCTTGGGCCAGCGACGCTATTTCTCAGCTTTGAAGTACATGACTGCAGTCCTTGGCAACTCTTCCAGCGGCATCATTGAGGTACCCAGCTTTGGTATCCCCACCCTTGATATTGGTGACAGACAGAAAGGAAGGATAGCAGCAGCCAGTGTGATTCATTGCGGTTACTCTACGGAAGAGATAGAAGATGGCCTGAGAAAAGTGACAGCCTATAGATACACGGAAATAAATAATCCCTACTATCAGAAAGGCACTTGCGAAGCTATCCTGAATGCCATCAAGAGTTATCCACTTGAAAATATTATTCAGAAACATTTTTACGATATACGATGAAAATTCTCGTTGTGATTCCTGCTCGTGGAGGTAGTAAAGGAATACCCCATAAAAATATTAAACCATTGGCAGGAAAGCCTCTTATCTATTACACAATTGATGTTGCTCGTCAGATAGTATCAGACGACGACATCTGCGTGACTACCGATGATGCTGAAATAATAGATTGTGTTGAGAGTTATGGACTGAAAGTTCCTTTTGTTCGTCCCTCAGAATTAGCTACGGACACAGCCAGCACCTATGATGTCCTGTTGCATGCCCTTAATTTCTATGAGCAACAAGGAAAGCGTTATGATGCCATGCTCCTCCTTCAGAACACATCGCCATTCCGCACTTCAGGTCAGGTTAAGGAAGCCATAAAACTCTATAGTAAGGATATTGATATGGTAGTATCCGTTAAAGAATGTTCTGCCAATCCATATTATTGCGTTTTTGAGGAGGACAGCGAAGGTTTCTTGAGTATATCTAAAGGCAAAGGGGACATAACACGACGTCAGGATGCCCCAAAAGTCTATGAATACAATGGTGCTATCTATGTCATTAACCCGGAAAGTCTTAAGAAGATGCCTTTAGGAAAGTTCGCTCGAAAGGTGAAGTATGTCATGGATGATTTGCGCTCTGTTGACCTTGATACCATGACAGATTGGAAATATGCTGAGTTTATTATAAAAGAAGGTTTAATATGAAAGATCATATAATCAATCAAAATGTCACATTGCTGGAGGCCCTTTCACACATCAATACGATGCCTCCAGAGCCTTTGGTGCTCTTCGTCGTTGATGATGAGAAGAGGATGGTTGGAACGTTGACCGACGGCGATTCACGCAGGGCACTGATAGCAGGTGCCTCTGTTAATGACAAGGCCGAAAAGGTGATGTTGCGCAACTTCCGCTATATGCGCCTTGAGGATGTGACTAATGTCATGGAGATTCGCCGGCAAAAAGAGATGAAGATGAAGCTGGTCCCCATCCTTGATGAAGAACATCATATCGTTGACATCATCAACTTGGAGAAATACAAGACCCGCCTTCCAATAGATGCTGTCCTCATGGCAGGAGGAAAAGGTGAGAGACTACGCCCTCTGACAGAAAAGACACCCAAGCCATTGTTGAAGGTTGGGGAGAAATGCATCATCGATCATAATATTGACCGACTAATTAGTTATGGTGTCCAGCATATCAATGTGACGGTCAACTATCTGAAGGAACAGATAGAAGAACACTACCAGGAGCCTCGTAACGATATAAAGGTGGAAACTGTCCGTGAACCGAAGTTCCTGGGAACCATTGGTAGCGTGAAGTTCGTGTCAACATTCTTTAATGACACCGTGTTAGTGATGAATAGCGATCTCTTCACCAATATCGATTACGAAGACTTCTTCCTTCACTTCCAACAGCATGATGCCGAAATGTCTGTGGCAGCAGTCCCCTATAATGTCAGCATTCCTTACGGAATCCTCGATCTTGAAGGTCGTAACATACATGGGCTAACAGAAAAGCCTAAATACACATATTATGCTAATGCAGGCATCTACCTATTTAAGCGTCATATATTGAATGAAATACCCGATAACACGTTCTTTAATGCAACCGACCTTGTGGAAAAACTCATTGTTGAAGGTAAAAAGGTAATAAGATATCCGCTGAATGGAACTTGGATTGACATCGGTAACCCACAGGATTATCAGAAGGCAATAGACTTGGTTAAACATCTATAACAATTAAATGTTACATAATAATGAATAAGCATGCGCAAGTTCTTGAAGAGTTCATCAAAAGAGAAGACATATATGCAGACTATAATCTAAATATCAATGGAGTAGTATTATATAGTGTAATTAGAAGATATATTCGTGTACTTTATTGTGGGAAAGTAACAGAAACGTCAAATGAATCATCACAAATAAGCAAAAAAGGTATTTTTATAAACACCTTACGTTCACTTTGGCAACTATTAAAACTATTTATTTCTAATAAGAGATACAAGAACTTTATTTATTCATTTTTCCGAGTTGACAAGATTAACGATTTGTTTATTGACAAGTTTACGGATCCATTGATTGACTATTCGGATATAAAGAATAGTTATATTATTTTTGAGCATCATAAAGATGGCGTTCACAAAGTGCCTAGAATACATAGTGAAAAAGTTATTTTTACAGATGCAATTGATGTTTTTGCTACGGTATATGCAAGATTTATGGCTCCTCTTTTTATGAAAAAACACAAAAAGGAACTAGATAAATTGTGGATTTCTTTGGATAAGCTATTGGGAAATGAGTGTAAATACAATAAAATGACTATTTCTCGCCTATTAATTCAATATGCATGTCTTGCAAAAATTTACTTGCGAATATTCTGTAAAGTCCATGCCAAAAATATATTTGCTCCCGCGAGGTCAACATTCTTGCCATTAGTTTATGCCGCAAAGAAAAGACAGATGATTTCTTTCGAACTTCAACATGGAATACTAAATTCTGTTGGTATTTCATTCTCTGGTCATGTCGATGAAAATTTTACTCCAGATTATTTCTTATCATATGGGGAACTTGTTTTTCCTGAATATTATGGAATACCCAAAGAACGAATAATCAACATTGGATGGCCTTTACCAGAATACATTAATAATCTCAAAAACGAAGAAGTTTTGAAGAATGCTATACTCATACCTTCAAACCCATTTACAACAAAGCAAACAATCGCAATTCTTTGTGATTTAGCGAAAAATAATCCAAATATCGATTTTTATTTTCGTCTTCATCCTCTTGAGCGTATTCCAAAGGTACTAAATGATGCCATGTCCATTTGGAAAAACATACATATTCAAGATAATTCACAGAATTACACTTATGTCCTTTCTCGTTTTTCTATGGTAATGGGTGATAATTCTACGACTTTGGACGAAGCATATTCCGCAGGGAAAAAAGTAGGAAGGTTTAGCTACGAAGGATTTGTTCCGATGTATATAAATGATGACGTTAAAAAGAATACTTGGCAGATTTATGATAATGAATCTTTTAAAACTTTTTTTTCTGCAGAAAATTCTCATTTTAAAAGACTTAATATATACTCCCCCTTCAATCCTCAACTTGTAAACACTTTAGTTAATCAGGGTATTTTTTGATTATTGAATACTTTTATGTGCTCGTTCTTTTTTAACAAATTATGGGAGAATCATTAAATTCCCATTATTCGCATGGAACAACAAATGAGTTTGGCTCGGACTTCCATGTTATTACAGAATACCATTCGAAACGTGCACATCTGACGGATGTGTATAGGGATGTCGTATTGATGGCTGATGGTCGTCAGCCCATCATTGCTCTGGTTCGTCAAGAAGGGTGGCGGAGATTGTGGATGCCGGAGTATTTTTGCTATGAGGTAATAGATACTATCAAGCAACAGACGGGTATTGAAATAGCTTTTTATCCTGGCTACCCGTTGGCAGATGACAAGTCAATAGTAGCTAATTTGCCATACAAAGAGGGCGATGCTTTGCTGCGAGTGAATTTTTTTGGTCTGCGTGACCATAGGAGTAAAGCGGAAATAAAGGTTCCTGTGATAGAAGACCATACTCACGACCTGATGGGAAACTGGGCTTTGTTTAGCGATGCGGATTGGTGTATTGCGTCATTACGCAAGACATTGCCATTGCCTGAGGGTGGAATGCTTTGGTCACCCAAAGGACATCGTCTTTCTTTAAGGTTGAGGAACACTGATGAGAATCAGCGAATGGCTGATGTTCGTTGGAAAGCCATGCAAATGAAAGCAGACTATCTGGCTGGAAATATGACGGAAAAGGAAACTTTCCGTAAACTGTATGTGGAAACTGAAGAGTGGTTTGATACAGCTGAAATGTCATTGATTGACGAGAAGAGTAAGGACTATATTGCCCAACTCGACATTAATCGTTGGCAGGGAGCCAAGAGACGAAACTGGAAGATGCTGAAATCACTGATAACGGGCAAGATAAAGATTCTACAGCCTGAGGACGAAAGCTGCACAACGTTCTCGCTACTTTTGTTGGCAGAAAGTATGGAGCAGCGAGATGCTTTTAGACGAAAGTTAATAGAAAGTGCAGTTTATCCAGCCATTCTTTGGCATGTGCCAGAAAATGTAGATGAAAAAGTGAAAGATTTCAGCCATCGCATGTTATCGATACATTGCGACGGGAGATATTCAGAAGAGGATATCATACAGTTGGCAAAAATAATCAACGACAACCTTCTTGAGACTATTGTCGCTGAACAAGCGATCAAAGTCGAGACCGATAACGAATAAGAATGGAAAAGGTGATTAATTTGTATGATTTGTCTCATTCTTCGGAATGGGATGAGACCGTCAGGTCATTTTTGGAGTGGGATGTTTATTTTCTAAGTGGTTATACTAAGGCATTCTATATCCATGGCGATGGAGTTCCTTATCTCTTGTATTATGAAAAGAATGGACTTAGAGCTATTTATGTATACATGCGTCGTCCGACTGCGATGCCTGGGGTTTATGATTCGGTAACACCATACGGTTATGGTGGTGTATTGTTTGATGGTGATACTTCGGAAGAGAACCTTAAAGCATTCTGGGCTGCTTATGTGGCAAAGATGCATGATGAAAACATAGTGGATAACTTCGTACGCTATCACCCCATTCTAAAGAATGCTGTGCCGATGAAGGATGTGTCAAATGTAATAGACCTGGGCAAGACAGTGGCCTTAGACCTGATCTCGCCCGAGGTCATTTGGGATAACATCATCAGCAAGAACCGCAATATGATTCGTAAGGCGGAGAAGAATGGCATTGAGATAAGGCACGGGAAAGACACGAAACTTTTTGCCGATTTTATGCGTATTTACAATGCCACGATGGAAAAAGACAATGCCGAAGAGTATTACTTCTTTGGCGATGCCTTCTATGAGAGCATCCACCGTGACCTGAATGACAACTATGAGATGTTCTATGCTATACTGAATGGTGAGATTATAGCCATGAGCATTATGCTGTTTGCCAACAAGCAGATGCATTACCATTTGTCGGGATCAATGATAGAATACCGCAACCTTGCTCCCTCGAACCTGTTGCTTTATAAGGCGGCGCTATGGGGCAGTGAACAGGGCTTCAAAACATTTCATCTTGGAGGAGGAGTGGGCAGCGGTGAGGACAACCTCTACAAATTCAAGGCAGCTTTCAACCGTAATTCCAACTATCAGTTCTCTATCGGCAAGGAAATTTTTGATCAGGAAAAATATGATGAGTTGGTGAAGACACGCAGGGAGTCAGACCCGCATTTTGATGAATCATCGCATTTCTTCCCACTATATAGATCATGAACTAAAGTAGGATGTTCCAAGACTTGGGAAAGCTGTTGTATATTAATGTCTTGAAATTAAGGTCTTTTTTTAATGAATGAAGAACTAGTATCAATAATCATGCCATCGTATAATTGCGAGAAATATGTAGAAGAGGCTATCCGCAGTGTACAGGCACAGACGTATAATAATTGGGAAATCATCTTTATAGATGATAACTCTACGGATAACACCATTAATATAGTATCAGAATTACGGGATAAAGATTCACGAATAAAACTATACCAGAACATTTGGAATTTGGGGGCTGCAGTAACTCGAAACAATGCGCTCAAAGAGGCAAAAGGACGATGGATTGCATTCCTTGACAGTGACGATTTATGGGAACCGACAAAGTTGGAACGTCAGTTAAAGTTCATGAAGGAAAATGGTTATGCGTTTACCTATTCGAGTTACAAAGAAATAGACGAATCATCAAATGAGACAGGACTCATAGTAACAGGTCCAAGTCGTGTGACAAAAGCTAAGATGTTTGCCTATTGCTGGCCTGGCCTTCTGACTGTGATGTACGACAGTGAAAAGATAGGCCTTATTCAGGTGAATGATATCAAGAAAAACAACTGTTATGCCATGTGGCTTAAAATCTGCAGGAAGGCGGATTGTTACTTTTTGGATGAATGCTTAGCAAAGTATCGAAGAGGTAGAAGTGGAAGTATTAGTACACAGGGTTATACGACACTAATCAAGTGGCATTATAAGTTGTGGCATGATGCGGAGGAATTAGACCCTCTCTCAGCGATGTTAATGACTGTTGTTAATTTGGTATGTGGCATGTATAAAAAGGTGAGATATGTAAAGAAATCATAACTTCTTACATATTAAATGGATGAAACAGATTCTTTTTACGCTAATTCGCTTGGGAATAGGTACAGCAGAGGCTACAGATGAGGAGTGTACCGTTTTGCTCAACCTGAAAATGAAGCAATGGCGAAACATGATGGCCTTGGCAGAAAAGAAAGGCGTGGCGGCTGTTGTGTTTGATGGGATTCAAAAACTTTTTGCGTTTCAACAAATTGGTGCTGTTCAAGAGAATCCGAAGGAGTGGACACAGTGGGTGTTTAAGTGTGCTGGAATGATGACTCAGTACGAACGGATGAACAAACAGCAAAAGGATGTAATTAGAAGCATGTCAGGAATTTTGTATGCCGAAGGAATCAGAATGATGGTATTCAAGGGCCAAGCTAATGCATCCCTATATCCTATTCCTGAACATCGGCCAGTTGGAGACATTGACTGTTGGCTGTTTGGCGATGCGGAAAAGGGTGACATCATGATAGAGAAACATGGCGCTGTTGTGGACTTTAACTGGTATCGCCACTCGAAAATATATTTCCAAGGCGAGACGATTGAGAACCATCGGGTGATGGCACATACCCGTGGTAACAGGAAAATGAAGGAAATGGAGGAAGAGTTGGAAGCAATGCTGAATCATTCGGAGTTGAAAGAAATAGATGAATGTAGTACGGCCTTGATGCCGCCTCCATTGTTCAATGCATGTTTTCTCACTTATCACGCACTGCATCATTTCATTTCTGAAGGTTTAGGGATGAAGCAAATAATAGACTGGGCAATGTTCGTTCAGAAAGAGCATGATAAAGTAGATTGGTTACAGTTCTGTGATTTCTGCTTACGGTATAAATTGGACAGGTTTGCTGCTGTGATGAACTATATTGCAACAAAACATCTTGGAGTAAAGTGCAATATAAATGACTTTGAGAATCTAAGTTCCTATGATGTTAAGTCCTTGGCAGAAAAAGTAATAAACTCTACTCTTTGTGATGATGAATATGTTTTTAATTCTGGTAAAGCCGACTGGATAGTGCGCTGGATTCTTATAAAAAACATGTTCACCCGCGACAGATGGAAATACCGTGATATTGCCCAGCAAAATGTGTTTGTTTTTTTGTGGCACAGGGTAAAGGGTTTTCTCATAGAGAAAGATTAACGGGAATGGTTTTGAAATGGATATTTGATAGAGTCGCAGCTATAATAGGGCTGATTATCCTTTTACCTCTGTTCATTATAGTTGCTGTTCTTATAAAAATCAAAATGCCTGATGGTTCTGTGATGTTCAGACAAAAGCGCGTTGGGAGAAAAGGTGAATTATTCACGGTTATAAAATTCCGCACTATGACTTCAGAATCTAATGACATTCCTGATAATGTGGCTTTTTCTACAAAAGCCACACCATTTGGTGCAAAATTGCGACGATACAAAATTGACGAATTTCCACAATTATGGAATGTTCTGGCCGGTGACATGAGCTTTGTCGGCCCACGGCCAGATGTTCCTGGGTATGCAGACCAATTGAAAGGTGATGACCGGAGAATATTAGAACTACGACCAGGAATCACAGGGCCAGCATCATTGAAATACCGAGATGAAGAGGAATTATTGGCTGTGATAGATAAGGCTCTTTCTTCTGGCGAAGAAGTTAAATTAGGTGATGGCCGAGTCATTAAGTCTGTACAAGACTACAATGACCTTCTCATCTTCCCAGATAAAGTGCGCATCAACCTATATTACCTCGACCACTATTCCTTTTGGAAAGATATCCAGATGATTGTCTGCACGGTGCTGGGGAAAAAAATGAAGTATGCGGGAGAAGTGATATGATAGTTGATTCTATATGTTGTCCCTAGTTTCTATATTAGAAAAAGTAAAGAATAATGCGAGAGTCATAGCTGCTTTTTTTCTTAGCGGATATGTCATGTTTGTTCTGTACAGAATTGTTTTTAGCCGAGTAGAGAGGGAAACATATATGTATGATCTTCACCCATTTTGGAGTTACTCTGCCATTTTGAATGGCAAAGTGAATTTAATAGAAGAACACTATCTCAATATCGCTTTATTCATTCCGTTTGGCTTTCTATTATGGTTTGTGTTGAAACGGAAACAATGGTGGAAAGCTATGGTGTTAGGATGCGCTTTCTCTATAAGCATTGAGGCGATGCAACTATTTATGAAAAAAGGATTCTGTGAGTTTGATGATGTGTTCCATAATACATTGGGATGCCTAATTGGCTATGTGATTGCAGGGGTAATAATGAGAATATGTATAAAGAACTGTCCCATATGACAAACGATAAATTGGGGAAGATGAGCATTCAGATTTTCTCTGCAAAGAAAAATAGTTGTCACTAGCTAAGAAGCTGCTGCAGGAAGAAAAGAGTGTAATGCAAGCAGAAAAGGAAACTGATCATCTTTGTATAAAGCGATGTTTACAATGCATGGTATTAGGAAAGGGAAAGAGGAGAGAGGAGAATAGAAAGTGGAGAGAATTTTTATGAGAGGTATATATTCAGACTATCTTCTACAATATCATTCTATTTGCTTGGCTATAAGCACATTGAATTGGTTTTTACCTCTACATATCTTCTACATTGCCTCTACTAACCCTCTACTTGTCCTCTACTTATCATCTATGTCAGTTGAATAGCCAGATGCCAGAAGCGGAGCACAGTTGGCCGATATTCCCACGCTGGGAACGAATAATTCCCAGGCTGGGAATAAATTATTCCCACGCTGGGAATAAAATTTTCCCAAGCTGGGAATAAAATATTCCCACGCTGGGAATTTTTCTGGGGGCACGAGATGTTTTTAAGAAGGGGCTTGATTTTTATTCACGGAGTGGCAACAATCAAGAAAAACATAGGTCTGTTATAAGTGTACAGAGCCTATGTACACATTGCTCAGAGCCGAGCGCACGGAAATAATATTAAAACCATTTCGATCTCTTTTGCCTGCGGCGCTACGTAAATGTACATGAATGCCCATAAATGTCTCATAAATAATTGTCAATTATTCAAGTCAAAGCTACGAGGTGGTTTTTGAGGTGAAGACAAATGGAAGGGTAGATAGAATTGAGGTAGACTGTAAGTAGAGGTAAAGTAGAAGGAAATTAGGAGATAAGGAAAGTCTGAGGCGGGACTGCAGAGAAAATAAAAGACCGTTTATTTGGCAGATTAGAAAAAAAACACTTATTTTTGCAGTCGAAAAGCGAAGAGTGACAATAATCAGAAGTAAGATGATAGTAGCCAATCCGATTTACGACATAGTGTTCAAGTACTTGATGGAAGATGAACGCATAGCCAAGACCATTCTCTCGGCCTTGCTGAAGATGGATGTCGTGGACGTGAAGGTTCGACGTAATGAGAACGCTGGTATGACTCCCGAACTGATAGCTGCTCATCTTGGTGTACCTCTCGAGACTGTCACTCGACACTTGGATTAGTTCACAGTTATCTGACGGGGGCAAAGCGTCTTAGCCAATGGCATAATTCATAGTTGTATATTGAAGTTTATTGAGGTCACAGCGATGTGACCCTATGCTGTTTTGTGTCAATCTAATCATCTCACTTAACCTGAATTATTCATGGCAATTAAACGCTATGCCGTTAACTCTTTCTTTTTCACACGAATGACCATTAATTAAACACAAATTATTCATAAATAATAAATTAATGAATATTCGTGTTTTATAAAAAACAATTGAATAACAATGAATCATGTAGGTTAATATTATGGAAAGAAAACGTATATACCTGTGCCTGGCTCACATGAGCGAGGACGGAATGGAACAGAAGTACATCAAGGAGGCATTTGATACGAACTGGGTGGTGCCACTGGGACCGAATGTGAACGGGTTTGAGAAGGACCTGGAAGAATTCGTAGGCCCCTCCCCAGCCCTCCCCGAAGGAGAGGGAGCGAGAAAGCGGGTGGTGGCACTGTCGAGCGGAACGGCGGCGGTGCATCTCGGACTGTTAGCCTGTGGGGTGGGTTCCGGCGATGAGGTGATAGTGCAGAGCTTTACGTTCTGTGCTTCGACGCACCCGGTGACGTATCTGGGGGCTACGCCGGTGCTGGTGGACTCGGAGCCGGACACATGGAACATCGACCCGGAACTACTGGAGGTGGCCATCAAAGACCGCATCGCCAAGACGGGCAGGAAGCCGAAGGCCATTGTGCCGGTGGCGCTGTATGGTATGCCGTACAAGGCTGACCGCATCATGGAGATTGCGAACAGGTACGGGATTCCTGTGGTGGAGGATGCTGCAGAGGGATTCGGAAGCCGCTATAAAGGGCAGGTGCTGGGCACGTTTGGTAAGTATGGTGTGCTGTCGTTCAATGGCAACAAGATGATCACGACCTCTGGCGGTGGCGCACTGATTACTGCCAACGATGATGAGTGGCGCGAGATCATGATGTATGCCACGCAGTATCGCGAGAGCTATCCTTATTATCAGCATGAGAAGATAGGCTTCAACTACCGCATGTCGAACATCTGCGCGGGCATCGGCCGTGGACAGATGACGGTGATAAACGACCATCTGGCCCATCACAAGCATGTGCAGAAGATGTACGAGGAACTGCTGAAGAACGTGAAGGGCATTCATGTACACAGTCAGCCCTCCCCCACCCTTTCCCCAACGGACGAGGGAAGCGTACCTGTGTATGATTCGAACTACTGGCTGTGCACGATAACCATTGATGAGGATGTGAAGGTGAAGGGTCAGGAGGAGGCCTATAAGACCATCGTGACGGGGGCCGTGGGCGGTGCTGCGGGTGTCATTCATGCTGCAGAATCTGCCCATACCGATTGTGAGCCGAATGCTAATGTGGAGGCTATGCGCGTAGCCCTCGACCAGGCTCAGATTGAGGCCCGTCCTCTTTGGAAGCCGATGCACAAACAGCCCTGCTACACGCGAGTTGCGAGTGGAGAATTGCGGGTGGAGAGTATGCCTGACGGCGTTGTCTGCCAAACCTCTGACACAAGCGTGGCGTATGTGAACGGGGTCAGCGAGGCGCTCTTCAAGGTGGGTATGTGTCTGCCCGCCGGTCCGTACGTCAGCGACGATGATGTGAGGTACATCGTTGAGACGATTAAAGCAAATATCATCGGATAATGATAATAAATGTTCTGAAAGGGGTATGGACATTCTGTTCATACCTTTTTTGGCCTCAGTGGGGACGCAAACACTATTGAACATAAGCGACGCCGCAGGCAAAAGAAAGGATGTTTTATATGTCTGCGACGCTACACGAATAATCATGAATGACCACAAATTTTTCATAAATATTTATGAGACATTTGTGGGCATTTATGTTCTTGGGCGAGCCAAGCGGCACCGTAGGCAAAAGAAAAGAATATTTTTATATGTCTGCGACGCTACGTAAATATACGAGAATGACACGTAAATTATTCATAAATATTGATGAGACATTTGTGGGCATTTATGTATATATGTCTGCGACGCTACACGAATAATCATAAATGACCACGCGCTCGGCTCTGCCGCTTGCTACCGAAAGGGACGCTAGAATTTTTCATAAATATTGATGAGACATTTGTGGGCATTTATGTTCTTGGGCGAGCCAAGCGGCAGAGCCGAGCGGCGCCTCAGGCAAAAGAGAGGGATATGGTTTCAACATCATTTCCATGTGATCGGCTCTGCCGCTTGTTTCCAGTTCTCTTAAAAAAGAATAAATTATACGCATTCGTGTTATACGGATGCGTATATTTTTGTATCTTTGTCAAGTCATTTTATCTTGCATCATCATGGAAGTACCTTTTCAATACGGTAGACTGGCTGAAGGTCGAAAAATAATCGTATCTTTGCACCTGCTATGACGATAGACTTGTATATCAACGAAGCAAATGACTACGCACGGGATATAGGCGCGCCAGTCTATCATCCACACGTCTCGGTGATACACTATGACGAGGTGGGTGAGATACGGCACACGTTGAACAGAATCAGTTGCTACGGTATTTTTATGCAAGAGGAGTTCCCGGAAGGTCTGACTTATGGCATCGGAACCTACCATGAAGGCGACGGCTCTCTGATGGCTTATTCACCCGGACAGATATGCGGCAAACTGGATGACGGCACACGACGACAGTACCATGGCTGGGTGCTACTGTTCGACAACGAGTTCATACAAGGTTCGCCCATCGAACAAAAGCTCGATGGCTATCAGTTCTTTTCTTACCATTCAAACGAAGCTCTCATCCTGACTCCCGAGGAAAAGGACATCCTGAGTCAACTCATGGCAAACCTACGTCGAGAGCTGGAAACGCAGTCTCAGTCATTCGGGCATAATGAGATTATCAGAAATTACATTCAGCTTGTTCTTAACTACTGCAACCGTTTCTATTTCCGCCAGTTCAAGGAGATGACAGCGGCAGGCAGCGATATTCTCAGCCGTTTTCAGCAGGTGTTGACCGATTATTATACGCGTGGCATGCAAAAGGCGAACGGATTGCCCAGCGTGAAATACTGTGCCAGCGAACTGTGTCTGTCGCCGGGCTATTTTGGCGACATCATCAGGGATGCCCTTGGCGAGAGTCCGAAGGACTACATACGCCATTTTGTGGTGATGCGTGCCAAGAATCTCATTCTTAGCGGCAAGACCATTGACAGGGTGGCCGAAGAACTGGGCTTTGAATACCCACAGCACTTCTCTCGGATGTTCAAGAATGCAACAGGGCAGACCCCACGTCAATTCTTCGACTGTCAACGGAAAAAATAAGAACCTCATTTCGGGTAGTTTTGTCCGTAATCTGTCTATGCGAGTTACGGAATTCTCGTCGTACCTTTGCAGCGGATTTAAAAACAAGACAGAAATGAGACCATACATTATTTGCCACATGATGGCTTCGCTCGACGGCAGGATAGACTGCGAGATGACCGAGCAGATAGACGACACCAACCATTACTATGAGGCTTTGGCACAACTCGGCTGTCCTTCGACACTGGAGGGCAAGACGACACTGGCCATGCACTATGCACAAGACGGCGTGTTCCAGCAGCAGAGACCTCATGAAGATGCAGGGCAGCAGCTCTACAAGGCAGTAGAAGCGGCAGGCTATGCCATCGGCGTAGACACACGTGGCACACTGCTGTGGGACGACAATACCACTGAAATCTTTGGCCGCCCCCTGCTGATGATTCTTTCGGAGCGGGCCAGTCAGGAGTATCTTGACTACCTTAAAAGCAAACACATATCTTATATTACTACTGGATGCAATGGCATAGAACTTCCTTCGGCAATGGAGACGTTGCGTTCAGTCTTCAGTGTAGAACGTCTGGCGGTGGTCGGTGGCGGAAACATCAACGGTTCCATGCTCGACCTCGGCCTGATTGACGAGGTGAGCATGATGTACGGCTATGGCATAGACGGACGAGGGGGAATGGCTGCTGCTTTCGATGGCAGGCCAATGGGTCGTAAACCTGTACGCCTTACTTTCAAGAGTGTGGAAGAACAGGACGGCATCGTATGGATAAGGTATCAAGTAAACAACAAATAGAAGAAGAATATGAAGAAGGTATTATTAGCAGCAATGCTCATGGCCGGTGTGCTGGCCTCATGCAACCAGAATGACAATCAAGCTAAAACAGAAGAGAATATGCAGAAGTTAGAATTAACGCAGGAGTGGGATAAAGTATTCCCTCTGAGCGACAAGGTGAACCACCGGAAGGTGACGTTTGAAACACAGTATGGACTGACCCTCGCAGCCGACCTCTATGAGCCGAAGGATGCTCAGGGCAAACTGGCAGCACTCGCCGTCAGCGGTCCGTTTGGAGCCTGCAAGGAGCAGTCGAGCGGACTGTATGCCATGCGGATGGCCGAACGCGGTTTTGTGGCACTGGCCTTCGACCCCTCTTACACTGGCGAAAGCAGTGGTGAGCCGAGACGCACAGCCTCGCCCGACATCAACACCGAGGACTTCATGGCCGCTGTTGACTTCCTGTCAAAACAAGAGAATGTGGATGCAGAGAAGATGGGCATCATCGGCATTTGCGGATGGGGAGGCATCGCCCTGAATGCTGCCGCCGCCGACACTCGCATCAAGGCTACGGTTGCAAGCACCATGTACGACATGACCCGCGTCAGCGGCAACGGCTATTTTGACAGCGAAGACAAGGAGGAGTCACGCCACGCAGCCCGTGAGGCCATGGCCAGGCAGCGCCTCGCCGACCCGATGGCGATGGCCGGCGGTGTGGTGAACCCATTACCCGACGATGCCCCGCAGTTCGTGAAGGACTACTACGACTACTACATCACCCCGCGTGGCTACCACAAGCGCAGCGGCAACTCTAACGACGGTTGGCGTACCATCGGCACACAGGCATACGCCAATGCCCGTTTCCTCTATTACATCAACGAGATTCGCTCGGCAGTCCTCGTGATGCATGGTGAGAAAGCCCATTCGCGCTACTTCGGCGAGGCGGCCTATAAGTATATGGTGGAAGGCAAGGCAGAGGGATATCATGTTGTGGGCAAGCCCAATCCCAATCCAGAGAACAAGGAGCTGCTCATCATCCCTGGTGCATCGCACTGCGACCTCTATGATGGCGGCTATACCGAACTGGTGGGTAAGGGCGAGCCGAAGAATCTCATCCCCTGGGACAAGCTTGCAGACTTTTTCAACAAGAACCTGAAGTAATGCCCACTACAGTCATGGCACACCTTCGCAAATTTTGTAACTGTCTCTGATGGCATCCACTCTGTTCACCCACGCCCACAATGTATGCGAGTACACTACGGCGACGGGTGGACAGAGCTGGTAGACATAGCGACGGTGGACAGCCTTGAAGGACTATCGATACCGCCTACATGTACGGCAATGAGGATGAGGTGGGCATGATTGAACAACTGATGATGGTCAATGGTTCTCGGCGCCTCTATATTCCGACGGTAGGACACCGAACATCTTCTTGAACTGGGTGGAAAAGTTGCGGGGAGTGGAGAATCCGACACGGATGGAAACTTCGTTGATGGAGAGGGTGGGATTGTCGGTGAGCAGTTGGGCCGCCCGCTTCAGTCGAACATTGCGTATGAAGTCGGCGGGCGAAATGCCAAGCATGTTGCGCAGTTTGCTATAGAGGTTTGTGCTCGCGGCAAACTGGTGGCGGGCTTTTTCGCGCATCTCAAAGAGCCGGTTCACGCGGCTGTCGTTTTCTCTCACCAAAGCTGCCTTCTTTTTCTTTAGATAGAGTGTAAGGGAAAAAGCGACAAAAGCGCCAAGCAAAAGAGCATACAAAGCTTTCGCCCACCACGTCAGCCAGAACGGGGGACGGATGGATATTTGTACAGTCAAGGGGTTGCTCCACTCGCCACCTGTTGAGGCGGCCCAAAACATCATTTTGACCTTGCAAAGATACTATTTTTTAGGCAATGATATAGCAGTTGACCTATTCATGCGCAGCCATCCCCTCCCTTCAAGGGGAGGGGTTAGGGGTGGGGTCTGTAATATCAGTAATATCCTGTCAGCGAAGAGTGTGGGCGAAGAAGTTT
>JAEEGG010003287.1_pt1 | contig 40381 bp, 46 predicted proteins | sample 9134161 | NCBI WGS metagenome assembly JAEEGG01 (sample SAMN16246543, study PRJNA631951) | gut metagenome | biome: gut microbiome; feature: rumen; material: CR-attached | host: Bos | place: Iran: Karaj | collected 2018-10 | reverse complement strand
AAAACTTTGCCGCCGCCCAGGCTGCTGTTGAGGAGTAATCAAGTAACTCTGAAATACATTTCAAAAGTCCGACTTGCATCTCGCAGGTCGGACTTTTTTTTGTAAATGTCCATTACCCTTCCTTTTGACCCCTTCCTATAGTATTGGGCTATCGTTCGGATAGTGTTTGGATATCGTAGCATAGGCCGAGCGTAGGCGTAGGTATATCGTTTGGATATGGTAGGGATATGGTGCGGATATGGTAGGAATAGCTGGCCGATAGACAAGTCTGCGATTAAGTGAGTGCAGAGTGGAACTCGTTCCGACTATGCCGAGCGTGAGCAGACTCGACCCAGAGGGTCAAGACAGTAGGAAGACAGTAGCAAGACAGAAGGAAGATGATAGGCTCGAAGATGGTTCGAAGATAACTCGGAGAGACTAAACGTAAAATTTCATGGTAGATATTTGGTCATTTCAACTTAAATGCGTAATTTTGCAGCCATAGAAAAACAATAGCATCAAGAGTGGCTCATGAAGCCCACCAACCAGCCAATATATATCGTTGGCAACGGTGGTAAAACGATGCGAGTGAACGATGAGGATCTATTCACTAAACAGTAAACGATATGGAACGTAGAAAACTTGATTTGGATTACATTCAGCTGTTCCCACGGACGGTTGAGCATGGTTTGGCTCCCCAGCATGTGGAGCAGAGTGATTTCGTGGCCGAGTGCCGCTATGTAGAGGGTTTTGGCGATGCCTGGCTATTGCACCAGCAGAAGCCTCCCCACCTTGTGGCCCATGTGCAGTTTGCCACTGACGAGGCCGACTTCGACAAGAAACTGGGCACCGCCATAGCCCTCCAGCAGCTGCATGAATACATCGAGGGCAACCTCACCTTCTTCTGTATGCTTGCCGGCATCAATGCTGACGAAGTGCCACCCACTTGGCCAGACAGAATCCGCATTCCTGTCCATGCCCTGAGTGCCGCCACAAGGTGGTGGCATGAGTACGGAAAAGAGCACAAAAAGTGAGGGAAATGGCATTTTAATGATTTAAAATGTTAATAATCGTGGAATTTTGCATTTGTCTCAAAGAAAAAGACTATCTTTGTAACCAGTAACAATGAGATAATCCATTATGGACAAAGACATCAATCGTATCAAGGTGGTTCTTGCTGAGAAGAAGAGAACCAACAAGTGGTTGGCAGAACAGTTAGGATGTGCCCCAACGACCGTTTCCAAGTGGTGTACCAATGCGTGCCAGCCACCAATGGAGACCTATTTGAAAATAGCAAGACTGCTGGATGTTGAGTTAACAGAACTGGTAAGAATTTAGGGATATGGACAATGAACTTTTCTCACCAGAAGAGATGCAGTCGCCCTTTGATGCCATTAAGGAGACGGACGCTGAGGGACGTGAGTGGTGGAACTCACGCAAACTGGCGCAGGTCGATTCAATGGTTGATGCTGACAATATTGATAATAGCTATGAGGCCACTCAATTCCGCATCTGGGCACGCGAGATACTGAAAGAATATATCATCAAAGGCTTTGTGATGGACGACGAGCGGCTAAAGGGCAAGGTTCCCTTTGGTGCAGACTATTTCAATGATTTGTCAGAGCGTGTCCATGAGATACGCATGTCCGAGCGCAACAATAGCCAAAAGATAACAGACATCTACGCAGAATTCAGCTGCGACTATGATTCAGGAAGCGAGTTAACGAAAAAGTTCTATAAAACTATACGTAACTTATTGCACAACGATGTCTGCCTCAACCTGCTGACAACGGCATTCCTCGATATGGCAGAAGACAGAGCCAGTCGCCATATCCTCATGAAGATGACAGACTGGAAAGCCCTACTGGAGCGTTATCTGCAAATCTCAGATCGTGACATCCTGCCCGATGCCGGTTCTGTCACTCATGAAGAGGCCGAGGCCAAGGCCTTGGGCGAGTATGAGAAATTCTGGCGTATTCAAGACCAGACCTTCCTCTCAGACTTCGACAAGTTTGTTGAGGAAATAAAATAGTATATTAAGATGTAAGAGTTAGAAATATATGAAGAAAGAAGAGATACTTGCTTTATTTAAAAGCTACGAAGAGGCGGTCTGCAAGATTGACGAGACTGAGTGCTGGAGTGCAAGAAGTTTGTGCTCGCTATTTGGATATACCCAATGGCGCAATTTCAACAATGTGATTGACAAGGCTAAAGAGGCATGCAACAATGCTGGTCAGTCGGTTTCAGACCATTTTGCTGACGTCAGCAAAATGGTCAATCTGGGTTCTGGATCTGAACGCGAAATAGACGACGTGATGCTCACTCGCTATGCCTGCTACCTTGTGGCGCAAAACGGAGATCCTCGCAAACCGCAGATTGCCTTCGCACAGACCTACTTCGCTGTGCAGACACGTCGTGCCGAGCTGATTGAGCAACGTCTGTTGGAGGTGGAACGTGTGAAAGCTCGTGCCAAGTTGCAGGAGACGGAGAAGAAGCTTTCGGGTATCCTCTATGAACGTGGTGTGAACGACCAGACCTTCGCCGTCATTCGATCCAAGGGTGATCAGGCTCTGTTCCGCCTCAGTACCAATATGATGAAGCGCAAGATGGGTATGCCTCAGAGTCGCCCACTAGCTGACTTCCTCCCCACTATCAGCATCAAGGCCAAGGACTTTGCCGCAGAGATGACCAGCGTGAACGTACAGGCCAAAGACCTTCATGGCGAGGTATCCATTTCCAAAGAGCATGTCGATAACAATGCAGCTGTCCGCAAGATGCTTACAGAACGAGGCATTATTCCTGAAGACCTGCCAGCCGCAGAGGATGTTAAAAAGGTTGAGCGCAGATTGGCTAGTGAGGAGAAGAAGATGCTGGGAAAGAAGAAAAAGTAAAACGAAAAAAGTTAAGAGCAATGAATACGAATCCTCCTTTACTCCTCCTTAGGTAGTCCTTTGGTCCTCCTTTAGGGTCAAAGAAAGAATATAGGAATAGAACTCAAGTTGAGTATGGAAGATAATAAAATAGTAATATACCAGACAGAGGACGGACAGACACAGATTGATGTCCGTCTGGAAAACGATATGGTGTGGCTGAATGTGGCTCAGATGTCCGAGCTCTTCGACAAGGAGGAGTCGAACATCCGACGACATGTGCTGAACGCCTTTCGAGAGGGCGAACTGGAACGCGATGAGAATAACGTGCATTTTTTACACGTTAATGGCGTGAAGAAGCCTGTTCCGTTCTACAGTCTTGATGTCATCATCTCTGTGGGCTACCGAGTCAAGAGCAAACGCGGTACGGCTTTTCGCATCTGGGCGCGAAAGATACTGAAGGAATACCTCATTAAAGGCTATGCCGTCAATGAGCGTATCCACAAGGAGCAGATTGGCGAACTGCGCCAGCTCGTGGGCATGCTTGGCCGCACCATTCAGAGCCAGCCGCTGCTTTCCACCGACGAGACCGATGCCCTCTTTGAGGTTGTGACCGACTACACATATGCCCTCGACACCCTCGACAACTATGATTATGAGCGATTGACTATTGACAAGACCACGAAGCAGGAGTCTTTCCATGCCACATACGAGAATGCGATGGAAGCTATCAGCGGTCTTCGCGAAAAGTTTGGCGGCTCTACGCTTTTCGGTAACGAGAAGGACGAATCTTTCCGAAGCAGCATCGGTCAAATCTACCAGACCTTTGGTGGTCAGGAACTATATCCCAGTGTGGAGGAGAAGGCTGCTATGTTGCTCTATCTTGTAACGAAAAACCATTCGTTCAGCGACGGCAATAAGCGCATTGCCGCAACGCTGTTCCTTTGGTTTATGAATAATAACGGCATTCTGTATCGCATGGATGGCTCCAAGCGTATTGCAGACAACACATTGGTCGCTCTCACCCTGATGATTGCTGAGAGCCGAACGGAGGAAAAAGACGTGATGGTTAAGGTAGTGGTAAATCTCATTAACCATAGGAATTAGGAGTATGAGTGACAGGCTCTACCAACAGGCCAAGACGATAGCAAGACAGTAGCAAGACGACAGGAAGACGATAGGCTCGGAGATAACTTGGAGATGGTTCGAAGATGATTCGAAGAAGGCTCGTAGTAGCTAGGGGGTAGCAAGGGAGATGGAAGGGAGATGGAAGGGAGAAGATAAGCCAACAAAAAAGTGAGAAAAACACCATTTTGATACCGAAATTGGTTTCGGCATCAGAGAGATTAACGATGTTTGGGACATCCTTGTCCTAAACATTTTGGTAGCGACATTCATGTCGTGACCAAAGTTTTGCTCCCGAAATCTTTTTCGTGACCAAGCATCATTTGGTCGGGAAATCCATTTCCTGACCATCGAATTATCAGACCGACATTTGTGTCGGTGAGTTACCCTGCAAAACTCAAAAACTGCTAAAAAACATAGTCTCTGAATTGAAATTGCTCCAAATTGCACCAAGTATCACGGAATTTTCGTAAATTTGCAAGCAATAAGCATATATAATATGGAGGACAAGATTGATTGTTTATTGGATATGATACCGCAAGCTAGCCACTTCTATTATTATTTTAGAGGTTGTTGGGCAAACGGTAAAGAGGGTACCATCGCCGATTCTAATGGACACGGCATCTATCGCTTTTACCCTTTTATCAAGGATGAAAATGGGAACAGAGTAGATGCTGAAATTGATTTTGATGACTATGATACTAATCCTATAGTAGCCATGGGCATCATTGGCTATTGGCTTCACTATCGCAAAAACAATGACCGTTTGGCTTCTTATACCACATGGACTAAGGAAGATGAGCGTAAGAACACTCTAAAGATATTTTCTGATTATACTGAGGATAAGCTCAACCAGTATATTGAACGAGAGCAGTATTCGCCCTCCAGCTGGCGGCGTGACTTGAAGAAGGAGTTCTATATGGACTTTATTATCCGTAATGAAGAACCTCTAAACGAAAAGACCCAGGCTCTCATGGAGTATATCACCCCTTCAGATCAGCAGCAGGTTAAAGAGGTGATTGCTGAATATATGCTTTTCTTGGAAGATAAGCGGAAAGAATATAAGCATAATTCTTCTGAACGGAAGTCTTCACCTAAGGCTGGAATCAAAAGAATGCCAAAGCCAAAAGTTGCGAAGAACACAAACACTTTTACAGAGTTCACTTTCACCTGCTCAGACCTGAAAGAAGACCAGTTCGTGGAGCAAAGACTTACCCTATTCTGCGATTGCCTTCTCGCTTATTTCGTCGCATACAAAGAGGGAAAGAAGGACATAGAAAGTGAGAAAATAGAGAAGCTGTTTACTGACAAACCACTTAAAGAGGACGAAAAGATAACTTGGAAGGGGGCGAAGAAAGAGTTAGCATATTTCTTCAGGCAGCTAAGGAAGCATTTGGTGTATTCTTCTCAGGTTGGTTTTTGGGATATTGTAGCATCGCATTTTGTCATAGAGACAGCGGGCAAGAAGAAAGTCAGACATGTCGCTATCAGTGCCGACTCCCTGCAAAGTTCAACTGAGAAGCCCAAGAAAGATATCATGAAGAAGTTGGATGGCATCATAAGCATCCTGGCCGCACCTATTGCGGAAGTGTTGCGACTGCAAAGAAATAACAATGAAGGAGATGCAGATGAAGATCGTAACAAGGCTTTTGCCGATCAAGACCTTCTAAAAGAAATACTGGGCTACAAAGACAAAAAGTGAAGATGCTGCTATAGTTCTCTACCTTTTTCTCTACCAAGAGAATAAATTTTTCTAGAATTTTATCACCGCGAAAGTACCACTGACAATGGACTTTCGCGGTTTTCTGTTTTGAGTTGTCATATTGTTTTCTATACCCATATTGTCGTTATTCCCCGAAAAGGTAGAGAAAGAGAAAAAGATACCTCATAACGAACCTCGCTAATCTCTCGAGGGGAGTACTGACCCAATGAACAGTAAGTTCAGAACAAAGCCAGCCCGTCGTGGTGGCAAACGTATGAAAGGGATTTCGAGAGAAGTCCAAGTTTTGGATCTTCACGCTGCCTGTGGTATCAGCAAGGATGCCATAGGTACGCTGATGGTGATGGCGAACCCGCACAAGCACGCGAACCTTTTTTATAAGGTATGCAACTGCCTGCGTGGTTTCGATGCTCACCTGCAGGGTGTAATCGTGGAAGCTTTAGCCTTGTACTACACAGGCGAAGCATACACTATCACCAGCATTGAGCATGTCAACGAGCTGCTGATAAACCTCTATCGTGAGTGTGACCAAATCAGTATGTCGTAACCCTCTCTTGCTTGGGCAGTGCGGGTGGCTTTTAGTGCCTCCGCACGGTTGCCCTTGCAGCCGGAAGCAAAAATCATTATATTGCGCGAAAAGAACAGAAACAAGAATAATAAAATAGATAAGGTTATGAAAAGTAAGATTGACCCCTTAGCAAATGAACTTGCTGCAAAGCACAGTGAGTTAGAAGCACAGCGCAAGGTGCGCGAGAAAGAGTTAGGCGACCTTAACCTGGGTAGAATCTTGGATGGCATCCAGTCGAAAGCAGAGACCATCGCGGCGATTAGAGATGTGACCAAGGGCAAAGGCGATAAGAAGATCATGCAGGTGGTGGAGACTGAGATTATCCGCTCTGCTGATGGTGCTCTGTGGTGCCCCGACTACTCTTCACGTCCGAATGCCGAGCAGGATATCAACTGTTTCGTGAAGACTCATTGGGTTGCGATTGATGCACCCGTCTGGAAGTATTATGTCATCCAATGTGCCGAGCGTTGTGGACTGCCTCAGGAATTGAAGATGGACGCTGACTTTATGAAGAAGTTAGTTAACCATACAGCCTTCAATATCTTTAAGGCACTCAAGGCCAACATTCCATACGACGAAGTGTGGCTCAACATGCCTGACGAAACTTTGGTTATCAATAGCAAAGGCAACGTCAGCAGCCATCCGCATCGTCCGGAAGATTTGTTCTTCTATAGCCTTAGCTACTATTACGACGAGAACGCTGAATGTCCGACCTGGCAGGCTTTCCTTGACCGCATGCTACCTGAGGCAGAGGCTCAAAAGGTGTTGGCAGAGTATTTCTGTTACATACTGATGAAGACTCATCGCTATGAACGTATGCTGTGGCTCTATGGCCCAGGACAAAACGGTAAGTCAACGGTATTGAACGTGCTGGAAGCCCTTTTGGGGTCTGCCAACATCAGTACAATCAGTCTGTCGCAGCTGACCAAAGATCAGAAAATCCGTCATGGCATTGAACACAAGATGCTGAACATCAGTTCTGAAACCGGTCGTGATGTTGATGCTGATGTGTTGAAGCAACTGGTTACTGGCGAAAAGGTGACCGTTGAGCGTAAGTATCATGATGCCCGTCAGACGGATGACTATGGCAAGTTCATCGTGGCCACCAACAACATGCCCAAGGCTGAGGATACCTTTGCCTTCTTCCGTCGTATGATTATCATGCCTTTTGAAGTGGTCATACCTGACTCCGAAAAGGATACCCACTTGATTGACAAGCTCAAAGAGGAACTGCCGGGCATTCTGAATTGGGTATTAGCAGCCTTCCCTGGTCTTGTTGAACGCAACGAGTTCACCGAAAGCGAGTTGTGCAACCAGGCTCTGAAGAGATATAAGGCTCAGGCTGATAGTGTATTCTTGTTCATTGAACAGATGTGCCAGGAGTCAAGTTCAGCGACCCGTGGGGATTATCTCTATAATGCTTACAAGGATTTCAGCATATTCATGAGACTGGAGAAGAAAGTAGGTCGTAACGAATTCTACAAGCAGTTGGAGGCACATGGGTACAGGCCCGCACCAAACGGCAACGATGCCAAGATGTTTAACCTGAAACTCTCGGAATAATATGGATAAGCAGCAATACGAACACTACGATGACAAGCGCCTTAACAACCTTAACATCGTTGAGGTGGTTCATCGTTTGAACCTCAAACTCCATCGCGCTGGCGCATACTACAAGACAAATTGTCTGTGGCATCCCGACAGTAACCCATCGCTCATGCTCTATAATAAAACCGGCGAACAGCATTGTCATTGCTATTCGTGCGGTGCCCACCATTCGGTTATTGACCTCGTAATGGAAGCAGGAGGCTGGACATTTCAGAAGGCCTGTGAATGGCTCTCCCGTGAATTCGGTATAGGCACTATAAAGTCATGGAACTATTTCCCTGCACCACTACCGAAAGTTGCCGAGCCAACCCCACCGAAAGAGTACCAATACATCCCGATGGAGATGATTGACCCTTTGGTGTCGGTTGATAGTTCGCTGTGTCATTGCCTGATGCGCATGGCGCATACCAAGGATGCTCTGTGGACTCCCCAGGCGATTGAATGGCAGGTGGAGGAATACCGTCTTGGATGCTGTTCGCTATGGGGCAAGGACGATTGGACGGTGTATCCCTGCATCGACTACTGGGGCCGTGTCTGCAATCTCAAAGTGCAGCACTACGACACCACAGCAGGATCAGCGCGTTTCGGTCATGATGACATTGGGAATAGCTATTGGCTGGCCAGCATGTGGCTGAAGGAAGGAAAGCTGAAGCCAGAGGCTGGGAAAAAAGTTGAGGATGTCAGCTTCCGCAACAACTGCATGTTTGGCGAACATCTGCTCAAACGCTATCCATCTACTCAGGTGGCACTGGTTGAGAGTCCCAAGAATGCTATTTTCGGGGCCTTGGCCTTTCCTGAGATGGTTTGGATTGCTGCAGGTAATAAGCACAACTTGAATCGTGAGGTACTTGAACCGCTTTGCAACCGTGAAGTCTTAGCAATACCCGACCGTGATGCCATACCTTTGTGGACTAGTTTGCTGGAAGGTATGCGTGACCTGGCCAACTTCACCATCAGCGACTTTTGTGAGCATCATGCACCTGAGGGTCAGCCTAAGTTCGATATTGCCGACTATCTGCAAGGGGATTTTCATGGACTTTTGTCAGATGCCAAATAGCATACAACCCGTTTATTCACAGAGGTTTATATCAAAACCATTGGGATTATTTGCCTTGTACCGCCAAAAATTTATATTTTGTGCTTCTTTTTTAATGTTTTTGGAGAAATAGCTTGAAAAAAACCATTAAAATCAGTGTAACAAGCTATAATTCAAGCTATTGCTATATTTAAGAGCCCATTAAAAATCCCATAATAATCCCACCTCTGACTTCAGTAAACTTTTTCCTCGACTTCACTCGAAAAATTTCTGCTCTTCGGAGGAAAAAATACTGCTCCGAAGAGGAGGAAAATGAGGTCAAAAACGAAGACAAAACATGACTTGAAAATATATGTGATTTTTAACGTAAATACTTGAAAATAAATGGGTTTTTATTTGGTTTTCTCGAAAATTTTTAGTAATTTTGTAGGGTATTAAAGGATAACAAACAAGCGGGAAGCGGCCACCCGATGTAGTTGGTCGCAGATAGGCTTCTAACGTAAAAAGATTGTTTTCAGGTATGTCTTTAAAAGTTAAAGCAAAGGAACGCGAGATGAAGGTGGGTCTCTACGCCGGCACGTATCGCTACGTGATGGTGCCTGAGATTTACTCCTCGCTCGCACAGGAGAAGGTCATAAGAGAGGCTGCCCTCCGCTCAGGCGTGAGTCAGGGGGTGATGCAGGCGTGCTGGGACGCAGCCGGATCTGTGATCAAAGCTTGGGCTACGGAAGGCCACTCCGTAGCACTTCCGGGACTCGGAACCATGCGTTTCGGTCTCTCGGCCAAGAGTGTGGCTGACGTTAACGATGTGAAGACGTCGCTTATCCGCACACGTCGTATCGTGTTTACCCCCTCGACCGACCTCAAGGACGAGCTGCGTAACACATCGGTCATCATCACCTGCTACGACCGTGACGGTAAGGAGGTGAAGCGCGTGACCAGTGCTGACGATGGAATCGTTGAGAACAACGAGGACACCGGCGATGACAATGGTGTTGACAACGGTGGTTCTACCACTGGCGACAACACTGGAGGAAACACTGGCGGTAACAGCGGCTCAGGCACTGTGACGCAGAGCGTATCGGCACCAACCTTCAGTGGTGCTACCCAGTTCACTGAGTCAACTCAGGTGAGCATGAATGGCCCTGCAGGTGCTGAGATTCGTTACACCACTAACGGTTCAACGCCTACGGCTCAGAGTACGCTCTACAGCGGACCACTGACCCTGACTGAGACGACCACCGTGAAGGCCATTGCCATCAAGGACGGCCAGAGCAGCGCAGTGACCAGCCGCACCTACAGCAAGGTTGAAGCTGGCGGTGGCGGTGAGGACGAGCCAGGAGGTGACGACCACTAAGTCACTAATCTCTTCTGTTAAAGGGACTGGCAGTGAAGAGCTGTCAGTCCTTTTATTATTGTCCTTTTGATGATAACGTGATGGCGCATTCTATTAAATAATGTGTATTTTCTGGCATAAAACACATTATTCTCGGGAAAAGTTCGTAAATTTGTGCCCAAATTGAAATAAAGGAGCTTTATCTATAATAGAATCGGCTTTCGAATTTATAAGCCATTTGGTGGCATAAGTCTATTCGTAAATTATGGCTGTATCTGAAGATAGAAAATATACTAAGGCGTTTGTTCATGCTCTTTTGGAAGGTGTTAAGGGAAAGACGCTTGGTGAGGTTGATACATCTCACCAATTTGCTCGTACAGAGAAAAGTGAGAAAATCACAGGCATTGCTGGAGATGTTATTGAGCAGTCGGTCTTCGGATATGAACGAGATAGCAAGCAGGAATGTGACATTGAGATTGATGGAGTCCTGACTGAATTAAAAACTACAGGCGTTAGAGTCCCCAAATCAGATTTGGCTAAAGTGGAAGGGAAAGTTGGTGACGCCTATAATGTTTATCTTGGTGCAAAAGAAGGTATTAGTATTACAGGCGTAACCTTTGAACCGACTATTCAGACAGACTTTAGCACTTCTCATTTCTGGGAGAAGTCCGAACATCTTCTAATTGTCTTTTATGAATATAAGTCATACGAAGCCGTTCCGGCCTCTGCATATGCCGATTTCCATATTGTTGACTATTGCTATAACAAATTCTCTGACGAAGAAAGAGCAAAATTATGCAACGATTGGGAGATAGTTCGTGACTACCTTAAAAAGGTATATGATGAGTATAAGAATGAAGAGGAGAGGAACCAGCATCTTGTAGGATTTACGCATGTCTTACGCCCCAATCTGCTATTGATAGAATTAGTACCTGCCTTTAAAAAAAGGGAAAAGAAAGAAAAACCAGGGAAACAGCAAGCTGATTCATATCAAAAACCCCGCTATCGTCTGAAACAAACTTTTGTTGATTACATTGTACGCGGGCACTTTGATAAAAGTAGGGCTAATACAGAAATCTCCTTAAAAGAATTCTTCTCAAGTTTCGCTCAATTAGATGCACGCTGTCATGCTATTTCTGCGAAATACAAAGGGAAGACATTTGCGCAGCTAAAGGAAGATTTGGGAGTAGAGACGGAGATTTCTAACAAAAGTTTTGGTGCCCAATGTGTTCTCAAAATGTTTGGTGCAGAATGCAAGAGGCTGAACCAGATTTCAGATTTTACAAAAGCAGGAATCATCGCTAAGACAATCACCACAACTCCTACAGGTGGTCGAACTGAAGATATGAAATTAAGGCATATCGACTTTGAAGAATGGGCAGACAAAGACCTTGACTTCCAAGATTCTGATGTCTATTCGTATTTCTGCGAGCATAGCTTCCTCTGTCCTGTTTTCTGTGAAAGAGGAGATATGAGTAGCAGAAAAAAGAGTGAGTCGAAGGATGATTTCGAGGCAAGAATAGAAAGAGAATCTGCAAAGACCACTTTTGAAGGGTTTAAACGTTTTGCATTTGATGATGAGTTTATCGAGAATGAGGTAAAACGGACGTGGGAAGATTCACGTAGTTTGATTCATCAGAAAACCTTGAAATGGGAGTACCTTTACGACAAAGAGGGTAACATGCGAAAGAACAATAGTGGTTCGTACATGGGTTCACCCAATTTCCCCAAGAGTGCCGACTACCAAGTTTTCTTTAGAGGAGGAGCTAATGATTCACGAGATGAAGCAAAAATCGAAGAAGTGAACGGAATTAAGATGTTGCCACAATTCTTTTGGCTAAAGGGCTCGTATATTGCAGACAAATTGAAATCGATAGAATATCTATAATGGCAAAGCATAAAATCAAAGTAGTTGAATTATTCGCCGGTGTAGGAGGTTTCCGCATCGGACTTGAAGGAGCGTCAGATGCTTATGAGACAATCTGGAATAACCAGTGGGAACCATCAACGCAGCATCAAGACGCATCATTAGTATATAGGGCAAGGTTTGGTTCAAAAGGACATTGTAATAAGGATATCAATACTGTAGCCACGGCAGACATACCTGATCATGACTTGTTAGTCGGAGGTTTTCCTTGCCAGGACTATTCTGTGGCAGCATCGCTCAGTCGCTCAGGTGGCATCGAGGGTAAAAAGGGTGTACTATGGTGGCAGATTTATCGCATTCTTAACGAAAAAGGTGATAAGCGCCCTCAGTACATCTTCTTCGAAAATGTTGACCGTCTACTCAATTCTCCTGCAACACAGCGCGGACGTGACTTTGCAATCATCCTTGCTTCGTTGACAGACTTAGGTTATGTCGTTGAGTGGCGTATCATAAATGCCGCTGAATATGGTATGCCACAACGCCGTCGCAGAACATACATTGTTGGCTACCAGAAGAACTCTGTTGTAGCTAAGAAGATAGAACGGATGGAGGATTGGGTTGAGTTCGATGGCGTAATGGCAAAGGCTTTTGAATTCAGGCCTAAAGAGAAAACCGTTTCCGAGTTTGACATCGTTGGAACTATTCAAGATGTATCGGCTGGATTCAACAAAGGCAAGAAAGAAAGTCCTTTCGGGAATGCTGGTATGATGATGAATCGTCACGTGTATTCTGTCGATGCAGAAGCTGTGTATGACGGTCCACGTCAGACACTTGGCGGTAATCTGATTGATGAGAAACTGGTTCCTGAAGAGTTCTTTATTTCCGAGGAAGAACTGCCCAAGTGGGAATACGAAAAGGGAGCCAAGAAAATCGAGCGTGTTTCTAAGGAAGGATATAAGTACACTTTCTCTGAGGGAGGAATGGCTTTCCCTGATTATCTTGACCAACCCTCACGAACCATCATTACAGGTGAAGGTGGTACAGCACCATCACGCTTCAAGCATGTGGTTAAGACTGAGTCTGGTCGTTATCGCCGTCTGCTCCCCATAGAGTTGGAACGCATGAATATGTTCCCCGATAACCACACTCTGCATCCAGAGGTGTCTGATGGCAGACGTGCTTTCCTGATGGGAAATGCTCTTGTGTGTGGAATTGTACAGGAGATAGGCAAGAGTTTATATCAGTTCATTTATGACGAAGCCGCTGTTTCGACAAAGCCAATCTTCACTAATCGTGACGCAAGGCCGATGCTTGACTTGGGGTTATTTGCCGATGAAGAAAAGATTATCGTAGTCAACCGACCCAAGAAACAATATACGCTTGACAAAGCAAAACATCTGCTGATAGGTCTCGTTAAGAAGGATAACGAAGAATATTTCTTGAAGGAAGAACCCACTAAAGTCTATTATACTGGCCCTTCTGGAACATTCCCGTCTACGATAGCACTCAACAAGCTCTACTACTTCATGCCTTATATTAAGGGAAAGGGCGTTTCTGACCTCTATCTGATTCGTGTGGCTCGTGTAGGCACAAAAGCGGAGGTACATCCTGAGACAGAAGACGAAAGACCTCGCCTGGTATTCGAACTTGAATATTTGGAGTCTCTCCCCAAAAATCAATGGGTACGACTGGATAAGGACACTGACTTTGCGTTTAAAGATACGCTGTTAGGAAGAATTTTGAAGGACAAATAAGTTCAGACTTTAGTATGGCCAAACGAAATATCATCAACTTGCTTGGCAACAGCAATATTGGTAAAGAGCTGAAAAGAGCATTGTCATTTATGCTCCTTTCAAGAGGCTATACTGCTGAAGAGATAAAAGTCCTTGATGATTACGATTTCTCAGTCAGCAAAAGGGCGTTCAGGGATACCCCTAATATCATACAAGATGGCAGCGACCCTCACAGAAGGAGAAAACAGCGTAGCTTGCCCAAGAATCCAGTCTGCCTTACGTCAACAAGTGAAGCCTACAATAAAAGAGACCACACCCTGTATTCTCTGAATGGTCACGAACCGGTTACAAAGGGTAGATTAGTCTGGTCGGTTGTCAAGCTGTACCAAGAAATATTCAGCCCCACCTTCGAAGAAGCAAGCCTGCTTTTTAATCAAGAACTTGATTTACTTGGCTACACCGTTATCGACGAAGCATCACTTGCAGCTCTCAGGCCCGACAGACAGAAGAGGTTCTATTACCACGAATCTGATTTCATAGTAAGTAAAGACGGCATCCGTTATGCCGTTTCCAATCAATGGGCAATTAGCAAAATGGACGCAGTAGTTTCCTTTGCACAGAATAAAGGATGGGAGGTTGAAGTAATCAAACCCGAAATAAGGTAAATTATAATTTTCTGGGATTTGTGTATGTACTACACACCCAATATGTCGCGAAGCCGCATAGTCTGTGAAGATTGTGCGGCTTTAAATTAATCTTCAAGAGTATGACATTTGTATTTCAAACGAGATGTTTGATACGAATAAATGTTATAAAAAGGAGTATCAAGAGACAATTTTAGCAAATTATTCGTATCTTTGTCCCACAATTGAGATTATAAACAGACATAATATGAGACATAGGATAAAAGCAGGAAAGGTTGGCTCGTTCACACCCGAGAAACAGAAGGTAGAAATAGAGCAACTGGAGGACAGAGAGGTCGCTGAAGAGGTTGAAGAAATCTTCGAGGATGATTCAAACATCAGCAATGATGACGAAGCCCTTGCGGCGATGGAGTTCTATGATAGCCCAGAAGAGCAGGAATAAATATGAGACGCAAAATATACGTTGCCAGTAGTTGGCGCAACGAGTACTACCCCGATGTAGTAGTCAGGTTGAGGGAGTCAGGACATGATGTCTATGACTTCCGCAATCCTCCCTCTGGTGATCCTGGGTTTAAATGGAATTGCGTCAGCGAGAACTACATGGAGTGGACACCTGAGCAATACCGTGACAATCTGCATCATCCAAAAGCGGAACGGCAGTTCCATAATGACATTGAGGCAATGGAGACTTGTGATACATGCGTACTAGTTCTGCCCTGCGGCAGAAGTGCTCATACAGAAGCAGGTTGGTTTGCAGGTAAAGGACGAACCACAATCGCCTACATTCCTGAAAAGCAAGAACCAGAGTTGATGTACAAACTGTTTAGCAATGTATGTTGTTCTATAGATGAACTCATTAATACTTTGAAATAGTATGGATAAACTCACCGCACAACAACGCCATAATATTATGGCAGCTATCCGGGCCAAAGATACGAAGCCGGAAATGATTGTGCGGCGTGGGCTGTGGAAGAGAGGCTTTAGGTATAGGCTAAACCACAAGCGTCTACCAGGACGTCCCGACTTGGTTCTGAGGAAATATCGTACTTGCATCTTTGTGAATGGCTGCTTCTGGCATGGGCATCTTGTGGAATCAAGCACCATGGACAGTTCTGCTTGTTGTAAGATTCCAAATACCAATCGTGACTTTTGGATAGCCAAAATCCGAAGGAACAAGGAGAGGGACCGTGAGAAGCAGCGAGCGCTGGCCAACATGGGGTGGCACTGCATCACGGTATGGGAGTGCGAACTGAAACCTGCAAAGCGTGAAGAGACACTCGACTCTATCGCTTTTACTCTGAATCACATCTGGCTGCAGGATCATGGGGCAAAAGCAATCCCATATCCGAAACTGGATGAAGAAGATATGCAAATGCCAATTGCAGCGGAGGAAAGGTTAGACTTTAGACATTAGGCGCTAGAATAAAAGACGAATAGAAACGTTATAAGAATAAAGTAAGACGAGATATGAGTAAGATATCAATCAGGTTCTATAAAGACCATAAAGTGCGTGCCGTGTGGGACGAGGAGAACAACTATTGGTGGTTCTCGGTGCTGGACATCGTGGGGGCTATCAACCAACAGGACGACCACGAGAAGAACCGCAACTACTGGAAGTATCTGAAGGCTAAATTGCGGAAGGAACAGAGTGAAGTGGTTAGTGACACTACCCAGTTGAAATTAACAGCTCCTGACGGTAAGAAACGTATGACCGATGTCATCAGCCAGGCAGGTGTGGACAAACTTGCACCCCCCTCAGGAACCAGCAGTCGCATCCATGAGTTGCTGAAGGGTGCCTTGACGGATAAGATTGATGACCGTGAGATTTTTATGAAGGGCATCGACTACTCGTACTATTATGAGCAGGAGGAATAGAGATGGCATACTCTAGCCAACTCCTAAGCAGCTTCTAGCCTGCTTCTAGGCTTACTCATGAGTATGGCAAGAGCTTGGGAAGGACTTGGGTAGGGCTTGTGTTAAGCGAAATAAAAATAGGAATAAAAACGTTATAAATATATGGCAAAGAAGGAGAATAACGAATTGGCGAATAGGAATCAAGCATTCCTGATTTACCAAGACGATAACGGAATCGCCCAGGTGAATGTGAGGTTCGAGGGCGAGGATGTGTGGCTGACGCAAGAGCAGATGATGGAACTCTTCGATGCTTCGCAGCAGGATGTGAGCTACCATATCGGACAGATATATGAAGAGGAAGAGCAAGACCCGGAACGAACTCACAAAAAATTTTTGTTAGTTCGACAAGAGGGCAATCGCAGCGTCAGGCAAAGCAGAAGGCCATCGCTGAGTTTGAGAAATACCGCAAACTGGAGATGATCCAGTACGAGAGTGACTACGATAGAGCTATCAGGGAGTTGATTGACAAAGAGAAGGAGGGGAAGTAAAACCTTATTGTAGGAATGAAAGGGCTTATATATATAATGGGTAGCTGCTGTTCATAGCACAATGATGGGCCGCCACCTCCACCGCCACATGGAAAAGGGCGTCCTCCTCATAAGCCGGACAACATGCGTGGTTTCGACCCCGCATCTGAGGACGATATGGAAGACAACGGTATGAGCGGCTATATGGAGAATAATGACGAAGAAGGATGGGACTAGTCTTTAAATATTGAAGAACAGAGGGATATGAGTAATCTGTATTTCGACACGCATTGCCGCAAGATGTCACTCTCAATATAAGAACAAGACTCAAAAGAAATAGACGCTTATGAAAAAAAACTATTTAATTAGCTATAGTGGACAGATGGATGTGGAATAAGCTGCAATATTTCTTCTACTATGGCGGAGTAAAATAGAATAGCAGAGAATAATAAGATAACGATTTAACGATAAAAAGATGGATACGTACAAATTGATAGACCTGAACGAGTATGTTCAAACTGGCGAAGGTGGTTCATCGCTCACCTATACGCACAAGACACGTAATGCACTGGCCAAGCTGTTCAATCCTGGCGCAGAGGCAGAAATGGCAGAAAGGGAGTTTATGACTTCCCGTTCCGTATTTGACATGGGGATACCTACACCCGAACCCTACCAGCTGATTACGGACGGTGAGCGTCGTGGTGTGGAATACGAACTGATCAAGAACAAACGGTCGTTCACACGCATCATCTCAGAAGAGCCGTCGAGGTTGGAGGAGATTTCGCAGGCTTTCGCACGAATGACACGAGAGCTGCATGCAACAAAGGCCGACACCTCGCGCATCCCGTCGGCGAAGGACATCCTCAGGAACTTCTATCTTGAGAAAGACCTGGTGACGGAAGAGTATAAGCAACGGGCGCTGGCCTTCCTGGATAAGGCGCCAGACTCGACCAACTGCCTGCACGGTGACCTGCATATCGGCAATATCATCACAAACGGGGAGCGTGTTCTCTGGATCGACTTGGGGATGTTCTGCTATGGTGTGCCAGAGTGGGACTTGGGCTGGACATGGACGATGTGCAACAGGATTGACGATAAGAGGGCTGACTTCATACTGCATCTTACACCTGAGATGCTGACCACCCACTGGAATATATTCCTGCCAGCATACCTTGGTACGAACGACAAGGCGGCCATCGGTGAATATATCAAGAGAATACTGCCGTTCTATGCTGTCAAACTGCCCTACATGTTTGACATGGTTCTGCAGTCGCGCCTGCCGGATGAAGCACTAAAGGCACTTCCGCAAGTCATGTAAAATTTGCTAAATGGCAGACAATAGACAACATATCATTCACGGCTTGCGTGACGGCATACCCATTGCGATGGGCTATTTTGCCGTGACCTTCTCGCTTGGCATCATTGCTGCGAGGGCTGGATTGACCGCACCCTTGGGATTCCTGAGCAGTTTCTTCACCCGTGCTTCGGCTGGCGAATATGGCACTTACACGCTGGTAGCGGTACAGGCAGCCTACGTGGAGGTGATAGCGATGTGCTTGGTGGCCAACCTGCGCTATATGCTGATGAGTGCGGCTCTGTCGCAGAAGATTGCTCCTGGCACATCGTGGTTTCACCGCATACTGATGGCCTGCTGCGTGACCGACGAGGTGTTTGGCATCTCTGTCGCCCATCCGGGCTATACGCCACCAGCTTATACTTACTCGGCAGCCCTGATATCTACGATGTTCTGGGCATCGGGATGTGCTGTGGGCATCGTGGCTGGTAGCCTGTTGCCGCAGCCGATGGTGACTGCCCTCAGTATGTCGCTCTACGGCATGTTCCTGGCCATCATTATCCCGCCTGCCCACAAAGACCGTAACGTGCTTTATGCGCTGATAGCCAGTTTCGTATTGAGTGGTCTGTGTGCTGTGGCACCTGTTATCGGCGAGTGGAGCAGCGGTATGCGAACAGTAGTGCTGACGATAGTCATTTCGGCTGTCGCAGCATGGCTTAAACCTATAAAGACTGATGACGATGGAGCAGCATAGTATTCTCATATATATCCTTTTGGCCATTGTCATCACCAATCTGATTCGCGTGACACCAATGGTACTGATTAGGGGGGAGTTACACAACCGCTTTGTGCGCAGTTTCCTATATTATGTGCCTTACGTCACGCTGGCCGTGATGACCTTCCCAGATATGATTATGGCTACGCCGACTCCATTGCCAGGAATAATTGCGCTGTTGGCTGGCATCGTTGCAGCATGGTTCCGCCTGGGACTATTCCCTGTCGCAGCCATCTGTTGCGTCATCGTTTATTTGTTAATATAAAAGCAGATATGGAGATATAAAAAAAATAATTGGAGAGATTATCAACAACAAAATAAGTGAGAATATGATAAAGATGTATGTTGGGCTGGAGCCAAGGCCACAGGAGGACGGCGCAGCGTGTAGTATTGACGGAAGAGGGTGCTGAACATGGATAAAATTGAGAAATACAGACTGCTCACAGAGCAGATTCGTGCGCTGATAGAGGGTGAAACAGACAGTGTGGCGGTGATGGCCAACGTCTGTGCTGCCATCCACGAAGCTATGGGTTTCTGGTGGACTGGATTCTATCGGGTAGTAGATAACGAGTTGCTGCTTGGCCCGTTCCAAGGACCAGTGGCCTGTATGCATATTGGCTATGGAAAGGGAGTCTGTGGTACGGCATGGAAAGAACGACGAACCATCATTGTGCCTGACGTGGAACAGTTTCCTGGACATATCGCCTGCAGCAGTCTCTCGCGCTCAGAGATAGTCGTCCCCGTATTCTCAAAGGGTGGTGAAGTGATGGCCGTCCTTGACATTGACAGCAAGGAACTGGCCACGTTTGACGATATTGACCAGCAGTATCTGGAAGAAATTTGTAAGATGCTATTGCCGTTGTTCGTCAAACAGTATTCATATAGATATCCAAGACCGGCAGTGACGGCAGACTGTGTGGTGATGACAAAGGAAGCGGTACCACAGGTACTGCTGATCGAAAGAGGTGCTGACCCATACAAAGGTTGCTGGGCATTCCCTGGCGGTTTCATGAACATGGATGAAACGACGGAGCAGTGCGCCATCAGGGAACTGGAGGAAGAAACAGGGCTTCAAGTATCGCAGATACAGCAGATAGGAGCCTATTCTAAGATTGATCGTGACCCGCGAGGAAGGACTGTTACTGTTGCTTACCTTGCTATCGTTGATGAAACTATCGCTGTCACTGGCCAGGATGATGCTGCCAAGGCTGAATGGTGGCCATTGTCGGACTTACCACATCTGGCATTCGACCACTATGACATCATGCAGGATGCGATTGCCTTGTTTAAGGCGAAAATGAATATTGCATGAATATAAATACCGCATTTGGTTAATGTGTCATAAAAGAAGAATATGAGAAGTACAACGAACCCAAATAATTCCTATATTTGCGGTAACTAATTATCAACGGAGGAACTGCTTATGTTGACAGAAAAGGAAATCAGGGACAACGAAAAGAAGATCGACAACAAGCAAGTCGAATCAAGTGCACAGAAACCGATGCCATCTATTTGGTACAACTAAACCAGGTATCAAGAACGAAATTGAGATTGCCTTCGACATAGCGCGAGGGCAATCTCATTCTTAGGTAAGGCTGTATTTCTAATTCTCCTCTTTGAAGAACGAGCCTACAGGCATAGCGGCATCCTCGGCGACACAGCAGTTGTAGCGTTCGCGACTGCGGCGTTCGCGGGCAAACATGGCCTTGGTACCGGCTTCGTCCTGCTGGAACTCCAGGTGCTCATCGATGGCGAAGGAGTGGGCCATGGTCTCTACGTCGAGGTTATCGGTGCCGATGAGCGTGAAGGTCCAGTTCTGCTTCTTCAGCTTCTCAATCATCGTGCGGATCATCTTCAGCGTCCATTCCTCGCTGCTGTTCTCCTCGCCGTCGGTGATGATGGTCACTAGCACATGGTCGCCGTCCTCAATCTGAGCATTGGTCTTGGAGATCCCCTTGCCGATAGCATCGTAGAGAGGTGTGCCGCCACCGGGACGATAGGCTTTCCAGTCCAAGTCCTTGGTCTGTGCAGCGGGCAGGTTATCGTAGTGCCAGGTGGTGTGGCCAGTATCGAAAGTGAGCAGGGTGACGAACTGTTCTTGGTCTGGGAACTTCTCCTGCATCTTGCGGACAGTCTGCAGGGTCTCGTTCATACCTACGAAGGCTTGCTTGCGGATAACTTCCATAGAACCGCTCTCATCAACGATAATCAGGTTGTGAACTCTTTTGACCTTCGGTCGAGCCTGCTCACGCTCGACAGAATCGATGCGAGCATCATTCTGTTCTCGCTTAATCGCAGCCTTGGTCTTAACATCATTTGTTTGCATAATCATAACTTTTTAAATGGTGAATACTTCTTTTTGACTTCGTCGAAATCGCTCACGCTCGTCAAACTGAAAGAAATTCTTTCGTTTGAGCTCGCTTAATCGCGATTTTCAGACTAGTCTTTATCTCTTTGAAGATGTTTTTCGGAAAAAATTAAGCAATCAAGCGATTTTTTTGTAATTTTGCAGAAAATATATCGAATTATGTACTATCAGCGACTGTCAGACGAAGAGATTCTGAGCGGTTTCCGCGAGGGCGATGCCGACATTATCCGTGAGTATTTCTACGGGTACTGTCAGGTGGGCTATAACATCTTCGACCAGCGGTATCAGTTGCGCGAGAAGGAGAACCTGGACTTCATGTCGCTGGCTCACCAGTATGCGCTGTACTTGATGGAGCATGATTGGAAGCCATTGGAGGATCACTCGCCAAACGTGAGTCTGAAGACGTGGCTTATCAACGGATTCCGCTATGTGGTGCTCGATGCACTGAAATGGTATCGCAAGGAGTACGGCAGCATCACGTTCGAGGATTATCTGATGTCGTTTGACGTGACCAGCGACTTACGGTTGCAGTTCAACAAGATGGTGGAGGACGTGTGCGACCATGCTCCGCTTGACCGTCAGGAACGACTGATTATCGACATGCTGCTGTTGCAGGGATTCAAGTCGAAAGAGATAGCAGCGCAGATGGGAATGACCCCGTCGGCCATCTCGCAGAAATACAAGAAGCTTAAGGAACATATCATCGTACCATACTTCAAGAAGAACTTCGATATGGATTTGGATATGCCGGAGGTGATGGACGAAATGGCCATACTGCACAGGGAGGCTACGATGGGCGAGGCCATGATGTCGATTGCGCCTATGCCGGGTTCGATGGCAGACATGGCAGCACCAATGGTTTGCGAGGATATGGACTTTATCAGAGAAGAGATTATGGAGCAGAAGAGGACAACACCAGAGTTTATCACGGAGCTGCAGCCAAACGAGATATTCGTGTTCGGCAGCAATCTCAAAGGTATGCACGGCGGCGGTGCGGCCTATATCGCCTACCGCAAGTTTGGGGCCATCATGGGTCATGGCGTGGGTTTGCAGGGCCAGAGCTATGCCATCCCGACAATGCAGGGTGGCGTTGAGACCATCCGTCCGTATGTTGACGAGTTCATCCAGTTTGCCAAGGAGAATAAGAACCTGACGTTCCTTGTGACTCGCATCGGCTGCGGCATTGCCGGTTTCACGGATGATGATATATCTCCGCTATTCGAGAAGGCTCACGACGTGGAGAATATCGTGTTGCCACCTGGATGGTAAGAATAAAACAAATAACAATATGAAAAAGATTATTACTTGCCTGATGGCAATGTTTGGACTGGCAACCGGTTGCTGCCAGCAAAATTATGAGAACACCGATCCTGAAGGTTTTGCAAAATTGATAGCAGAGCCTGGCGTGGCGGTTCTTGACGTGAGGACTGTTGAGGAGTTCAATGAAGGGCATATCGAGGGTGCGCTGCTTATTGACTGGAAGCAGGACGGCTTCATGGAGAAGGCTAAGGCAACGCTACCCAAGGACAGAACCATCGCTGTCTATTGTCGTAGTGGACGTCGCTCTGCCAATGCTGCATCAGAACTGGGTGCTGAGGGTTACAAGGTTGTGAACCTCTTGGGTGGAATCATAGCATGGAAAGAAACCCAAAGGCCTGTGACAACAGATACTTACGAGATGGATGTGTTCCAGACGAAAAGTGGAAAAACCGTTAAGTTCCATGCGCTGATGCACGCCAGCATCAGGATGGAATATGATGGCAAGGAGATTGAGATAGACCCTGTGATGAAGCTGCGCGAGAGGACAATTGACTATAGCAAGATGCCTAAGGCAGACTATATCTTCGTGACCCACGAACACATGGACCACTTCGACAAGGAGGCTATCAAGCAGTTGACGAAAGACGGTACACAGTTGATTACCAATAAGCGCTGTGGCGACATGCTGGGCTATGGAAAGGTTATGGGCAATGGTGACAAGCTACAGATAGCTGATGACTTCATGGTTGAAGCCGTACCAGCCTATAATACCACAGAGGCTAATCAGAAATTCCATCCGAAAGGTAGGGACAATGGCTTTATCCTGACTGTCGATGGATTGAGAATCTACATTGCTGGCGATACGGAAGATATTCCTGAAATGTCTGACATCAAGGACATCGACATTGCCTTCATGCCCTGCAATCAGCCCTTCACGATGACGCCAGACCAGCTGGTAAAGGCTGCAAAGGTGGTGAAGCCCAAGGTGCTGTTTCCATATCATTATGGAGAAACCAACGTCAGCGGTATCCCTGAGTTGCTAAAGGCAGAGGGGATAGATGTTAGAATAAGGCACTACGAATAAATAACTGCGGCAGATGGGAAAGGAATGATGAAGTTGTTGACCATAATCATAGCAGTAATGATGATGAATACATGTAACGGGAACGTAGCGAAGGAGCCGATAGTAAGGCCTGCAACTCAGGCGAACCGTTTCTATACGGGCGATGCCAAGGAACTGAGCGATGAGGTGGATAGCTTCCTGGCGCTACATGCCAAGGATAAGAAGTACGAGCAAGTAGCTGCGGTAATAGTGCCTCATGCAGGCTACTATTTTTCTGGCAATGTGGCTGCAGCAGCATATCAGTCGATACATTACGATGTGCAGTACAAGCGGATATTCCTGCTAGGACCAAGCCATCATGAGTGGTACGACGGGGCTTCGGTGAATACGGAGTACGACTATTATAGTACGCCATTGGGCAATGTGAAGGTGGATGTCGAGACGGCTCAGAAGCTGATAGAGGCAGATAGTGTGTTTTCTTATCACGCCAAGGCTCACGACAGAGAGCATTGTCTGGAGGTGCAGCTGCCATTCCTGCAGAGAAGATTTGGCGAAGTGCCACCCATCGTTCCGATCATTATATCGACCAACGATTTCAGGAAGCTGCAAAGGATAGCGGAGGTGCTGAAGCCGTATATGACAGAGGAGAATCTGTTTGTGGTAAGCAGCGACTTCTCGCACTATCCGAAATATGAGGATGCCTGCGAGGTGGATGCTCGGACAGGCAAGGCTGTGGAGACCGGTGATGTGGAACGGTTTATCGCTCAATTGGAGGAAAACGCCAGAAGTGGCGTGAAGAATCTGGCTACAAGTGCTTGCGGCGAGCTGGCCATTGCCACGCTGATGCTGATGATGCAGGATGGTGGCTACGAAGTGAAGCATCTGCTGTATCAGAACTCGGGCGACATAGACAATCACGACCATAGCCGTGTGGTGGGATATCATGCGTTTGCAGTACTTAGAAAGAGCGAATTCTCATTGAAAGATGTGGAGAAACGGATGCTGAAGGACATAGCACTGACAAGTATCAAGGACTCGTTAGACAGAAAACGGATTGCGCAGCCAACTCTCAATTCTCAATTTTCAATTCTCAATTCAAGATGTGGCGCATTTGTGTCGTTGCATAAACAGGGGCGATTGCGTGGTTGCATCGGTCACTTTGGAGAGGATGTCCCATTGCACGAAATAGTAGCATTGATGGCTCGTGCTGCTGCCTTTGAAGACCCTCGGTTCATGCCTGTAACCAGGGAAGAGCTGGATGATATTGACATCGAAATATCTGTGCTCACGCCTATGCGTCGCATTCAGAGTCTGGATGAATTCCAACTGCATAAGCATGGCATCTATATCAAGAAAGGATATCGTAGTGGTACGTTCCTGCCGCAAGTTGCCGACGAAGTAAACTGGACGAAGGAGGAGTTCGTGGGGCACTGTGCTCAGGACAAAGCAGGCATCGGATGGGATGGCTGGAAGGATGCGGAGTTGTATGTTTACGAAGCGATAGTGTTCTGATGGAGTGCAAATACTATAGGCAGTTGGATAATGGACGGGTGGAGTGTCTGCTCTGTCCGCATCATTGTAAGATTGCGAATGGCAAGACGGGTATCTGCCGGAGTCGTCGTAATAAGGATGGCGTGCTTGTGAGCGAAGTCTATGGCAAGCCCTGTTCGCTGGCCATTGACCCCATTGAGAAGAAGCCGCTGTACCACTTCCATCCTGGCACCAAGTGCCTCTCCATTGCCTGTACAGGCTGCAACTTCAGGTGTTTGAACTGTCAGAATCACGAGATTTCGCAGGTGTCGCCATCGGATGTTGGGCATTATGACCTTTCTCCACAACAAGTCGTAGATCTGTGCTTGGAGCACCACTGCCCTGGTATCGCCTACACCTACACAGAGCCTCTGACATATCTGGAGTATATCGTGGACACGGCTCGGTTGGCGCACGAAAACGGTCTTTGGAACATTCTCGTGACAGCAGGCTATGTGTGTCAGGAACCATTGGCAGACCTGCTACCGTATCTTGATGCAGCCAACATCGACCTGAAGTCGTTTAGCGATGATATCTATCAGAAGGTCAGCGGTGGACACTTGCAGCCAGTTCTTGACACCATCCTGGCCATGCAGAAAGCAGGCGTATGGATTGAACTGACGAACCTTATCATTCCTGGCATCAACGACGATATGGCGATGATTCGCCAGATGTGCCGTTGGATTGCAGATAATGGCCTTGCAGACAATCCCCTGCATTTCAGCCGCTTCTTCCCAAGGTATAAGATGCAGGACGTCATGCCAACGCCTATTCAGACATTGAAGGAGGCTAAGGAAATAGCAAAGGAAGAAGGCATAAATTCTGTATATTTAGGAAATGTATAGAATATGGCAAAAGAACAGTCACAACTAAGAGAGCGTCAACGGACCGATTTGAGGGAGCCGCGACGATATAAGGTTATCATCTATAATGACGACTTCACGACGATGGAGTTTGTGGTGATGATACTGAAACAAGTGTTTTTGAAAAGTGAAGAGGAGGCAGAGGCGCTGATGCTGCAGGTGCACCACTCCGACAAGGCGGTAGTGGGCATCTATAGCTATGACATTGCGGTGTCGAAAGCTCGCAAGGCTACCACGATGGCGAGAGAGCAGAATTATCCATTGAGACTAACTGTTGAGCCAGAGGAGGAATAACGTATGGCAGAGATTAAACAGACATATAGAGCATCGAAGGCACTGAACAAGGCTTACGAGTGCTGTAAGGAATACAGGCATGAGTTTATAATGCCTGAGCATCTGCTATTGGCGCTACTGGAGGAGTTTAATTTCAATGCGGCAGTGAACATCTTTTATAGTCCGTACCAGTTAGAAGACCGTATTAAAGAATATCTTGGGACCATAGAGTCATTGCCTGAAGGGACAGAATACGTGCCAGAGACCTCTGCACAGATGGGGAGGGTGATAGAATTGGCTGTAGAACAGGTGAATTCGAGCAGTGCAACAGCGTTGGATATTCCACATCTGGCAAGAGGTATTCTCGCCCTTGAAGATTCGTGGGCTGCCTATCTGCTGAAAGACAGCCTTTTTGGCAAAGAGGCAAACTTTATGAGTCAGCTGATTAACTTCTGTGATTTCGATGACGAACTAGAGGAGAAAGGAGGACAGTCGGGCGAAAAAGCTGCCTGGAAGAAACTGGTGACCTGCATGAATGACCTGTACAAAGAGCAGAATCCGCTGATTGGTCGTGAGCAGGAACTGCAACGAACCATTCAGGTGCTATGTCGCAGAGACAAGAACAATCCGCTGCATGTAGGTGAACCAGGCGTGGGCAAGACGGCACTGGTGTGGGGCTTGGCACGGATGATAGAAGAGGGCAGGGTGCCTGAGCGACTGATGGGCTGCAAGATCTACCAACTCGACATGGGGACGTTGCTGGCTGGTACACAGTATCGTGGCGACTTTGAGAACCGCATTAAGATGATCATGGACGGTGTGGCTGCTGATCAGGACTATCCTGCTGAACCCGTAGCCAACATTGTGTACATCGACGAGATACACACCCTGGTGGGCGCCGGTGCTACCAGCGACAGTGCGATGGATGCCTCGAACATGTTGAAACCCTATCTGGAAGCAGGCAGCATCCGCTTTATCGGTTCTACGACCTACGAGGAATACAACCGCTATTTCTCGCGTTCAAAGGGTATCGTGCGCCGTTTTCAGCAGATTGACATCCCTGAGCCGACAGTTGACGAAGCAAAGCATATCCTCAAACAGTTGCAACCCAGATACGAGGAGTTCCACAACGTGAAATACGACGATGAGGCCATCAACTTTGCTGTTGAAGCGAGTGCCAAGTATGTGAACGACAGGTTTCTGCCAGACAAGGCCATTGACCTGATAGACGAGGCGGGAGCGGCTAAAGAAAGTGAAGAGTTAAAAGTGAAAAGTGAAAAGTTGGCTATCGCCGTCGTGACGAAGGCTGATATTGCTGATGTGCTGGCGAAGACGTGTAAGGTGGATGCGTTGGCCATGAGTGATGATGACGATAACGCTAGACTCTCAACACTCAGCGATAAGCTGTTGGCACAGATATACGGACAGGACGAGGCTATCCGTCAGGTAGTGGAAGCTGTTCAGATGTCGCGTGCAGGACTTCTGGACGACAACAAACCTTTGGCATCGCTGCTGTTCGTGGGACCAACGGGTGTAGGAAAAACGGAGGTAGCTCGTGTGTTGGCCCGTGAGTTGGGCATCGAACTGATACGCTTCGATATGAGTGAATATACGGAGAAGCATGCTGTTGCCAAGCTGATTGGTTCGCCTGCGGGTTATGTGGGTTATGAGGATGGTGGTCTGTTGACGGATGCTATCCGCAAGTCACCCAATGCCGTGCTGTTGCTTGACGAGATAGAGAAGGCCCATCAGGACATCTATAATATACTGTTGCAGGTGATGGACTATGCACGATTGACGGACAATAAGGGGCGCAAGGCTGATTTCCGCAACGTGGTGCTCATCATGACTTCGAATGCAGGAGCGCAGTTTGCCTCAGCCAGCATCGGTTTCAATAGCAGCGTGAGTCGTGGCGAAGCGATGATGAAACAAGTGAAGAAAACTTTCAAGCCAGAGTTCCTGAATCGTCTGTCGGCTGCAGTCGTGTTCCACGATATGGATAAGCAGATGGCGACGTTGATTTTGCAGAAGAAACTGCATGAGTTGGATGTCAAGCTCGAAGCTAAGCAGGTAAAGATGACGTTAACAGCAGAGGCTTTTGACCATCTGCTGAAAGAAGGCTTTACTGCTGAATATGGCGCTCGCGAAATGGATCGTGTTATTGCTCAGCAGCTGAAACCGCTCCTGATGCGCGAGATTCTCTTTGGCAGTCTGAAACAGGGTGGGGAAGTAACCGTAAATGTGAAGGATGGCTGTCTGGCAATTGGATGACGAATTGTGGTTCCCAGATCCACGTTGGGGTGAGGACGATGGGTTGGTAGCCATTGGTGGCGACCTGTCTGTCGAGCGTCTGGTATTGGCTTATAGCAACGGTTTCTTTCCGTGGTACGCCTTCCAGATGGACCGCGAGCCACACTGGTATTGTCCGCTCGACCGCTATGTCATCTTCCCTAGCGAGATACACATCAGCCACTCCATGCGTCAACTGTTGAAGCAGCATAAATACGATGTGACTGTCAACGAGGACTTCGAAGGTGTCATCAATGGCTGTTCAAAAGCGCAAGGTCGAAACGAGGAGAGTGGAGCTTGGCTTGGTCCAGACATCATTGAGGCATTCACCCGTCTGCATCATCAAGGCTATGCAGCCAGTGTCGAAGTGTGGGAACCAACCAATACAGCAGCGGGCAGACGACTCGTAGGTGGATTGTATGGCGTCACGCTACGCAATGCTTTTTTCGGAGAGAGTATGTTTTCGCTCGTTCCTAATGCTTCGAAACTCGCTCTGATTCATTTGGCAAAAGCAATGGAACGCATAGGCGGTCGCTTCATCGATTGCCAGTTTGAGACCCCGCTGTTCAAATCCATGGGTGGTCGGCATATCACCTACGATGAATATATGAAGATTTTGGGAGATAGTAACTAAAATTACTTAGGGGGAATTCCCCACTAAACTATAGGGATTTGGAGGCGCAGAATAGGAATTTTCATTTTCAAATCCCGTAGATTCACCCTATCTTTGCACTGTGATTAAGAAACAAATGTCTAACATTTAAAGTATAGGAGACAAGATTATGAAGAAGACAATAGTGAGCACTAATTGGCTGAATAAGGTGATCGCAGCCATGATGATGATGGCAATCACAACAATGCCGGCAATGGCAGGTAATAAGCATCACAACGACAGAAACGACAAGAAGACAACTGTTGTCGTAGTGAATAATGACAGAGGTGGGTCGCACTTCGACAAGGTGGACAGGGCGCTGTCACACAACACCTATCACAAAGGCCACGCCTATCGTCCTGACGTGAAGACCTGCACCTTCAGGGTTAGCCGCCACGACTCCCATCGTAAGGTGATTGCCAAGGTCGATAACATGAAAGGCGTGATGAACACCAAGTGGAATCCACGCACTCGTGAATTGACAGTCATCTACGATGCCAAGGTAACGTCAGCCCGCCATATCAAGCACTTCATGGCATAGCCATTCTACATATTATCCACAAAAAAGCCCGGCTTGCAAATGCAGGTCGGGCTTTGATATTATATTCAATAGTTCATTATACGTTTTTACCCAGTTCGAAGGCATCCTGCAACTTGCTGTTGCCTTCTATCTCGCGTGGCTCGTTCACGCCACCACAGAAGAGCGTACCTGCCAAGTGGCTCTTAGGATAGCAGTCTATCCAGCCTGTCAGTCCTATCTCTGCGCGCTTGGGTGTCTCTTCCTCATCCTCAGCAGCGGTGGTCAGCAGATAGACATCACGGAACTTGTAGTCCTGCTCATACATCGCATTCATGCGGTCTATCAAGGTCTTCATCTGTCCGCTCATCTCGTAGTAGTAGATGGGCGTTGCCCAGCAAACGACATCAGCCTCCATCACCTTGACCATAATGTCGTTCACATCATCCTTGATAACGCACTTTCCCAGCTTCTGGCATCCAAAACAGCCCTTACAGAACTGGATTTCCTTGCCAACAAGAGAAATCTTCTCTACCTCGTTTCCAACTGCCTTAGCACCTTCCACGAACTTGTCTGCCAGCATGTCGCTGTTTGAGCCACGACGCAGACTAGTCGATATAACAATGACTTTCTTCATATTCGTATTCGTTTAGTAGTATAGAACTTTCTGCGTGCAAATATAGTGAAAAACGGCGAATTATCCTCGAAATTTCACGTTTTTTCGTACCTTTGCACCTCAAATCGGATAATATGGTAAGAAATCTGTTATTGGTAGCATTTGGTGGAGCAGTTGGCTCAGTACTGCGATATTTGCTCTCTGGCATTAGCACCTCATTCCCTTGGGGCACGTTTGCCGTAAACATCCTTGGCTCGTTGCTCATCGGATTGTTGGTAGGCCTGGCTAGTAAAGGCGTGTTGTCACCTGAGATGAAACTGTTGCTGGTAACAGGCTTCTGCGGCGGTTTTACCACGTTCAGCACCTTTGCTAACGAATCCTTTGACATGATGAAGGCTGGCGATGTCCTGCTGATGGCGCTATACGTTGGCGCTAGCGTCATCATCGGCATTCTTGCTGTTTGGGGCGGCATGATGCTTTCAAATTTAAGAGGATAACAATATGACACTTTGTGAACTCATAAATTCCGTCGATTCTGAGCAGTATAGCGACAACCTGCTATACCAGAATCTCCGTGATACCAAGCCAGAATATGGTTCCAGCAAGCATATTCGGGTGAAGATGGTTGATGGCAACATCGCCATTACCAACCTGCACGTTGGTTCATAGGGCGACATTCTCACTTATCCCATCGATGTTGACCCAGATCTGAACATCTCCAAGATTCAACTGATGGACGCTATCCTGAAGGAGTTATCCTCAGACGGCTTCAGTGAGTCAGATGCGTCTGATTTCTGGAGCGACTTTGATAATCTTCAAAAGGCAAAGATTATCAGATAGCACGCTCTTTCATTAGCTTTTCTATCAACGGCACATAGTACGTATGCACTTCTTCTGCCGTGGGCGTATGGCCTCCAGGGAAGTGATACGAATGGCTGTAATACTTCAGGAACAGCGGTTCGTAGTGTGCCAGTGTATCCTGTTCACCAAAGATTCCCCAAATATGTTCCTTATACTCTGGATTGTAGTTGTCAAACTGTTGTTTTTCCAACTCTGCAAACTCTGCAATGAGTTGTTCATCGATGATGAAGTCCTGCTTGCCATCCTTGCGTGGTGACTTGTATTGGTGTGCGCCTATTCTCGGCTTCAGGAATTCTGTCATCTTGAAGTGCGGATTGCCCAGCAGTGCTGGCAGTCCTATGATTGGGGCTATCATCTGAGCATAGAACGAACCGCAACTGTTGCCCACCAATGCGTCAGGTTTCTCGATGTCTATCAGGTCACGAATAAAGTTGATAGCCTCTTTGGGATGCATAGGCAGATCAGGTGTCAGCACCTCTGCCTTGCCTTCAAATGCTTCCTTTAATGCTACAGCAGGCACACACTGGCCGCTCGCAAAGAATCCGTGTAGGAACAGTATCTTCATCATACTTCGCGGTTGATGCCCAGATAGTCAAAGAACTTGTCTGGCCAGTAGTTCATAATCAGCTCATCAGGGAAGTCGGTCTCTTCTAATAGTGAATACAGTCGTTCGTAGTCGGCAATCTGGAAAGTAATGTGTGCATCGCTACCCAGAATGGTGGGTACGTCATGCTTCTTGCAGAGTCGCAGCAGTTCCAGATTGTTCTCACGTGCCACTGACTTCTTACGCTGTGGAGCCAACGAGTGGTTGTTGATCTCCAACAGCGTGTGTGCTTCCTTGGCAGCCAATACCAGCTTCTCAAAGTCCAACTCTGCAGAACCGTCGCCTGGATGACTGATGATGTGCATTTTGGGGTGTTTGATGACATTTATCATGCCCTCGGTATTCTCTTCCTCCGAACCTCCCTGATACCATGCGCCATGAATGCCTGCAATCTTCAGGTCGAGGTAGTCAATATAGTCTTCCGTCAGGTCAAGTGTACCCTGACAGTCGAGGATGTTCATCTCGCAGCCCATCAGCAGACGGATGCCGTACATCTGACGGGGAACCACAAACATGTTCTTGAAATACAACTGTGGACACGTTCCTGGTACCTTGGGGCCGTGCTCCGTGATGCCCAGCACCTCCAAGCCCTTGTCAGCAGCAGCCTTTGCCATCTCCTGCAGACTGCTGTAGGCATGGCCCGATGCCACTGTATGCGTATGTGCGTCGATTAATACTTTTCTCACCTTCGATTACAAATTCCCTGCAAAAATACTCAAAAAACAGCTCTTAACAGTCACTTATGCGCGATTATTTGTATTTTCCTCACATTTTTTTATTTTAACCCATAAAAAAGGGGGCAACACCCGTTATGATGCTGCTCCCTGCTGTTTTAATCAAAATGTAATCCTCATTATGAGACCTCAATGGCCTTGGTGACCTTCTGCTTCGGCTCGGTCTTCGGCATGGTGACGGTCAGGATGCCGTCCTCCACCTTGGCAGAGATCTGGTCTTTCACGACATCATCAGGTAGCGTGTAGTTCTGCTCGTAGTTCGAGTAGCTGAACTCGCGGCGCAGATAGTGATGATGCTTGTCCTCATGCTTGTGTTCCTGTTTGTTCTCAATGGCGATGGTGAGGTTGCCCTCGTCATTGATGGCTACGCGACAATATTCTTTCTTGATGCCAGGGGCTGCGAGCTCCATAGTATACTCCGTCTCACTCTCCTTTACATTGACTGCGGGTGCTGTACTGTTGGCACGAGGCAAGAAATCAGTGTTAAAGAAATCATCAAACATTGTTGGGAACCAACCATTGCTTTTCATTAATCCGTTCAACATAACTTTTACCTCCAATTATTCTTTTAGTTTAACTTATTTGTTGTTGATCACCTCGGCTTTCGCTTCAGCTTTTACAAGACATAGTACAACTTTCGTGCCGATTGACAAAATGGCACTCGAAGATAGTCAGAATGGCGCGAAATTTAAACTCGGTTAAACTATGCTGCCAATTATTTAAACTCGTTTAAACAATGGATGTCAGCAGAGAGTACATGTAGCTGCCAAAGGATAAGGGAAGTTTAATTTATACGAGTTCTTTACCGAATGGTGACAGTGCCAGCTTTGCCAGACGGAAGTGCATCTTCCCGAAGGGGATGCCAATGATGGTGATGCAGAAAATGAGGCCGTAGAAGATGTGGGTGAGCCAGATCCAGATACCGCCCACGAAAAACCATAGTACATTCATGAATATGCTCAGACAACCTGGCTGCGAGGGTCTCCACTTCACTTGCGTACCGAACGGCCAGATGGCAAGCATACCCAGTTTCATGCTCTGTATGCCAAATGGTATACCGATGATGGTAATCATCAGTACCAGTCCAGCAATGAAATACTCCAAGGCAATATGCAGCCCACCGAAGATTATCCAGATGATGTTTCCTAAAGTCTTCATGTTCTCTCTATTACTGAATTCATCTGTTAGACGTGTTTATCATCGTAAAAGTTGCAATTTCATTTGAGCTTACCGCTTAGAATCCTGCTACGGACGCATTTCACTGCAGGCTTGTAATAATCAATCTCCATCGCTTCAAGGGTGCGCTTCAGTTCATCCATCAGTTCTGGGTAGAATTTGCACATACGGAAGGCGAGTTTCATGCAGACGGACTGAATGCCAGGGAACTCTTTGACATCTATCATGTGTTCGAAGCAGAAATCAAGGAAGTCTGTACGCAGGTAATCTTCAGACATCTCCAATCTTTCTATGATGTTCAGAGACAGTCGCCTAACGGAAGAGTTCGCTGTCTGCATGGCCTGATTGATAAAATCATGGAGTATTACCTGTAGCTGAGACAACTCTTCTTTGCCAGCCTTGGTCAGTCCCCGTAAGGCACTCCTTGCTACAAGATAATCCTCACTGAATGCATACCGACGAGCAAAACCAAGGAAATCACCACTAGCCTTTACTTCTTGGTAAATCTCCTGAGCGCCACCCTCGCTGAATGTCTGTCTGAGTCTATCTTCGGTTATTCCTTTCTCCATCTTTTAAGCATTGGGAAGAACCCTCGCATCATCTGCTTGTATTCTTCCTTCGTCATTGGCTTGGGCATCTGTTTATTCACTTCATCGACGAATTGCGAGCAATGCTCTATCATCTCGTCCATCGTACATTCCTGCAAGAACTTGCCTTCGGCATAACAGTACTTGCAATAGTCATAATTGATACTGCCGTCTGCGTTTGTACCGCAGTCTTCATTCTTAGTGAGGGGCATACCGCAACTTTGGCAGAACTGAGGTAACTGACTAGGCTGCAAGGCTCTCTCTTTAGCAGGGAACAATGCCTCGTATGCTTCGAAAGCCTCGGGATTCTCATCAGCTACGAAGTAGCCCTTTGGAGGGCAATAAGTTCCTTCACGATTGCCCCAATAGCCAGGAATCAACTCTAGGGCAAGGAAATACGGAACTTCCGACTCCCTCGGCTCTGCGTGATAATGAATCTTCATCTTGCTGGCCAGATCGAATCCTGCGTGCTTGTAGAACTCGATATTCCCCTCTATCTGAATCAGTCCTATTCCCATCACCTTGGCCTTCTCCAACGCATACTGAAGCAGTTTCAAACCATAGCCTTTGCGCTTGTAATCTGGGTGGATGCTGATGGGACCGAAAGTCCATGAAGGAAAGAGCGTTCCATCGTCAAGCATTATCTCGGCTTTGGAGAACATCACATGGCCGATGATACGCCCATTCTCCTCCATCACGAAATCCAGTTCAGGGATGAATTCTGGATTGGTTCGATATTGGTTAAGCACATAATGCTCTGTACATCCTGGACGATAAACGTTCCAGAATGCTTCGCGAGTCAGGTTTTCTACCTCGCGATAATCTTGTGGTTGTTCTAATCTAATATTCATTTCTTTTGTATCCATATACCTTTTTGCAATTTGACGTTGCAAAATTACAGAAAGTTACGGATTCCGCCAAATATTAGGGATATTCTGTGTAGGTTTAGTGACGAATGGAACAAAAAAGAATGATAATTATTTTGTGGAATGGAAAAAAGAATGTATTTTTGCAGTGTGAAAGTTTATATATAAAATTTAAAGACACAAGTTCTTAAATTGAAAATATGTATTCTTGAATTAAAAACATAAGTTTTAAAATTGAAAATACAAAATATATAGAAAGAAAATTAAATAAAATCATAGTAGTAACGACAAAAGGATCTAGGATATGGCAAAGTACATTTTGAAGGAAATGGCAGAGGGAATGGCAGATGGCCATAAAACCCTTTACCCCAAAATGCAGACTTACTCTCTGCACGACTACGAAACGGTGATTGAACACATGCGTGACTATGCCGGCAGTATCGGCGAAGGCATGATCAGGGCAGTTTTTGATGCACTGGTTTCGACAATGAAAAGTTGGATGCCAATGGGCCACAACATCAAGATTGACGGGCTGGGCGTATTCTCGCTGACATTGGGTTTTGATGAATCGAGCCCGTCGGAAAAGGCAGAATCGAAGAATACCGATGGAGATCCGAAGACAAAATACAGGCACGTCTGTATCAAGGGGATTAACTTTAAACCTGATCCGAAACTTTTGCAGGCGTTGAACAAGGAAGCCACCTTCGAACGTGGTGAGGCTGACGTCCAGGTGCCACAGAAAACAAAGCTTAGCCGCGAGGAACGAATAGCAAGAGCCAAAGCCATTATCGCGAAGAATGGCTTCATGACGCTCTACGACTATGCCAACGCCACCCACCAGAGCCGTTCTGTGGCTTCGAAAGACCTGCGACAAATCGTATCAGACCCCACCTCTGGCATCACCACCCGAGGCTCCCATTCCCACAAAGTGTGGATAGCAAGCAATTAGCTTACTCGTTCCCTATCTTCGTTTTTATCCAATCTGCTTTATCTCGTGCTGCAGGTTGTTGAGGAAACGGCAGGCTTGCATGCCATCCATCTGGGCATGGTGAAACTGAAGGGAGATGGGCAGAGTGGTCTTAAACAGACCTTTCCTGTATTTGCCCCATACAAGAAACGGATTGTTCCAACGGCCAGAATACTGGTTAACGATACAATCCAGCTCTGTGTGTGGCAATGCTGAAGTGCCAATAATCATCGAATCCTCCAGCGATGTGCTTTTACAGGTCTTCGCAGCCTGACAGGTAATTTCAAGATAGTCTGTATTGAACTGACTGATATCTTCGGAATAGGGCACATCACACAAGGTGATTCCTCCTTTGTCGTTCAGCACGATGACATTGACTGCCAGTTTATTAAAGCGGTATAAATGGCCAGGTGTTGGCAGGAGGAAGAACTCCTCGATACTGCTGGCAGCCCTGCAGATGCACCAACACAAAAGCACGGTAAACTTGACCCCCGTCTTTCTACTTACTTTCCGCAGACGCCTGACATCGAACGTTTTCACCAATGTTACCATTGGCTGCGGCGATGACATCCACATACTAAATGCCTCTGCACGACTACTTTCTTGAGGATTGATTTCCTGTTTCATCTTATGATATTATGTTCAATACATTATTAAATCCACGTCAGTTTTCGCCATAAGCCCTCTAACGGACCGCGCTGATGACTGGTGAACCAGAAACGGGCGAAGAGGTATTGCGTGACAACCATGCCAATACCTACCATCACGGCGTAGGTAATGCCCAGTTTGTAATAGCAGGCCAGACCGTAACCGCAGAAGATGGCGCAGCCGATGATGGACTGCAACAGATAGTTGGTGAGGCTCATGCGACCAAAGATGCACAAATGATGGAGCACACGGCGTACACCCTCGAAGGCATACCATGCGGAGACCACTGCCGAGACGATCATCAGGAGGATACTGAGGTTGTAGATTGGTTTGAGCCAGCCTTCCAGATTGCCAAAGTCCACGAAACTCAGGGCGAGGGTGAGCAACGCTGATACTCCAAGAACAATGTGCCAAATCTGTAGATTTTTTCCCTCATTGTAGAACATTCGCTGTCGCCCTAACTGCATGCCGAGAATAAAGAGGCAGAGCAACTGTGTGAGACGGCCGCTAAAGACATTGAATCGCAGATTTAATTCGAAGCCATAGCGTAGGTTCATAAGCGTGTTCTCCCAAAATGTACCATTCTCATGCATAGCTATCACTTGGCCATATATGACCCACAATCTAGAATGATCGATGGTTGTATCTGTTAGCAAGCAATACAGTTCTACGGGTTGGATAGCTAACAGGGCAATGATACACCAAGCCGCCTTTGATGGCAGATAACTGATGGGAATGAGTAGCAGACCATAACAGGCATAGAGCATGAGGATATCGCCATCGTAGAACGCCACATTGATGACACCAAACATGAAGAGCAGACACATGCGCCATGCGAAGCGTCCTGAGAAGTTTCTTCCCTTCTGCTGCTGATTATCGTTCATGATGAAGAAACTCAGTCCGAAGAGCATGGCGAAGATGCCATACATCTTGCCAGACAGCAGCCACGCCAGTGCATCGGCTACCGTTTGGTCGCAGGGTAGGGTATGGAGGATGGGCTTCTGGGTAAAAATATCGAAATGCTCGACGGAGTGATATAGGATGATACCCGCCACAGCGATTCCTCGCAGGGCGTCGGCCACGTCAATGCGTGTGTTGGGGAGAGAACGAGTCTTGTACATATTTGCTCAGTTTGACAGTGCAAAGATACAAATAATTTCAGATATTATCAAATAATCAATGCACTTTACATACGCGCTTTCTGCTTCTCGCCTGCACCAGAGCCACGATATTTAGAGCGGGCCTCGTTGAACTTCCAGGTAAGGTCAAGCACAAAGGTGCGACGGGCAGGATTGTGCGTAGTCAGCTCTCGATAACCGAAGACGATGGCATCGGTCTTGTTGGTATGGAAGATATCGCTGCAACGCAAGTCGAAAGTGAGTGTACCCATACGCTTCAAGTTGAAATCACGCTGCAGTCCTACGTTGGTGAAAAGGCGAGTGCTGGTCATGCGGAAGTTGTTGTAATCGCCCTTCGAATACCACTGGAGTGAGGCGTTGAGCCGGAAACCGTGTGGCAATTCGATGTCGTTCTGCCAACCAAGAATAAACCAAGGACGGTTCAACGTGATGGTGGAGCCATCGGCCGTAGGCGACTTGACCGAAGGTCGAGCCACCTCACGCTCGGGAGAACTGATGCGAGCATCGTTCTCCCCTCGCACACTCGGTGCCTTGAAATCCTGCAACTGAGTGATGAAGCTCCACATAGGATGCCAGCAGCCGCTTGCGAGGCCGTCGGAGCCGTCCGTCACGCTCGCGGAACCTCCGCAAGCTGAGGGCGCCCTTTTTTATGGTGAGACTTATTCCTGTGCATATCCGCTTCGATTCCTTTTCAGTGGATGTCCTATTTCCGTCAGCAGCCCGTTTCCGGGGTTTGAAGAGTGAGGGAGGGCGGTGCCGTCCGCCGTGGCTTTCGGGGCCGCCCTCCCGTGAGTTTGTCATTATCCTGAAGCCGCTGTCGCGGCTAAAACAGATAAATTGGCAAATCGATAAATAGGTTAAAAAGCGAGGCAGGCACGGACAATGTCGTCTAAGACCTTCTCGTCGCTGCCCCAACTGCCATCGTTGAAGTTGTAGTCCCACGCGAATTCGGAATCGTCCTCGTCCTCCGTACTTGACCAGTAGACGTACAACTGCAAGTTACTAGCGCCTGTGATGCCACTGAATCCGGTGCGCAGGGCGGTGTAGCTGCCTGCGCCATTAGTGCCTAGCAAGGATCAGTGGGGCTATATCTTCGTCATCTTCACCGTAATCTCATAGTACTTGCCGTGGGTGAAGGTCACGCCCGACTTCTCATAGGTGTATGTGTCGTCGCCTACGGTGGCTGTGAGGGTAAGTGGGCAATTACTCACTTCGGCCAGTGCTGCATAGATGACGTTGGTGGTGCCAGCGGGATTGATGGTTACATCGCCGTACACCTGCCCCGATGAAAAGTTATAACTTTGATACAAACGGTATTGGTTATCGCTATGGATGGTCAGACTTGTGGCGTTGATGGGCGCGTTGTTGTCCTTGTCAACGAGGGTAAACTTGACGATGGCCTGTTGTGATTCGAATTGGACTTTGACACCATCGTTCGGAATGATATTAAGGCCATCGATGGTTAAATCATCACATGAAATATACCCTGCGGCGTAGTCAAATTTCTCACTGATGCTATTGCCATCTGTACCTGTCAGCAGTCCTACCTGTCCGGTATAGTCATTGAAATAGCCATTGAGGCAAAAGATTAGACCAGTTGATGGTGTCTCGGTCAGTGTGGCGGTGATGGTGGTCTCGCCGGTGCTGCTGGCGGCAGCGGTCGCCGTGCCTATTTGCGCCCAGTTATAATCTACAAGACTAAGCACATCAATCTGCTCATCGCCGCTCCAGTAGGCATCGATGGTGTTCTTGCCTGATTCGGAGTCAGTGCCCGGCTGTAGTGCGCGGGTCGTTGCGCCGTCGCCCTTCGAGGCGTTGATGGTCATGGTGTACTTGCCCGTCGGGTTGACAGGCTGCTGGTTCTCGCTGATGATGTCGTTGTCGCTTGAGCAAGCTACGAATGTGGCCGATGCGATGAGCAGGGCGGCCAGAGTCTTGATATTTTTCTTCATAGTCGTGTTCTCCTTATTCTTCATCCCATGTGGCTTCGTTCGCAGTACCATAGCCGCTGCGATTGGCTTCTACTCCACTGCCAGCCAAAATCTGGCACTTGTGTTGCAACTGGACGACTTTCATCGTCGGTTTCTCGTAATTTTTTCTTTTCATACTTGTTTTGAATTTAAATTGATAATTATTTAAGTGAAAAAATAAACGCACGAAAAGGCACGTCTGCGCTTCTTCTCCCCTTGGGGGGAGCGAGAAGGGGGACAAAAACGGTATATCCCGCTTGCGGCTGCAAGCGGGACACAAACGTGCCATGTGGACTCCGGCGACCCTTGCGCCGTTTTCGTTGATTCTAAGCCATTTACGGCCTGTGGGGGGTAGAAATGCTGCCGCCTACACCCCAGCCGTCCGCCGTCGTACGGGCAGCCTCAGAAGCGTGTATGTAGGTGAGCGGAGGCATGAGCATAAAGGGGGGCTTATTCCGGTTT
>JAEEGG010003286.1_pt1 | contig 40382 bp, 40 predicted proteins | sample 9134161 | NCBI WGS metagenome assembly JAEEGG01 (sample SAMN16246543, study PRJNA631951) | gut metagenome | biome: gut microbiome; feature: rumen; material: CR-attached | host: Bos | place: Iran: Karaj | collected 2018-10 | reverse complement strand
GGCCGACTTGTCGCTTGAATGGTTCTGCGGCAGGACTGTCAGAGGACTGACCGTGAAGGGCGAAAACATCAAAGTGTATACCGGTAATGATATCGATGAGCATTCAACTGGTGATAATGTGCTCAACTGGGCAGACCGCAAATGGCGACAGCTGACGCTTACGTTTATTATCAATAAAGACGGTACGTATATTGCGCATCCTCATAATGAGCGTGTGATCAAGGAGAACTATTTCAAACTGGCTGGCGAAACGCCAGACTCCATCGACGACCATATAGGCCAGAAGATGGTGGCACGTAAGAAGGGCTTTTATAGTGAAAATGGCCTTCAGCCCGCCTCTTTCAAGTTCTTCGATATGGATAACCTCTCCGCCTATGTATTCTATGAGCCGATTGAGCATACGGACTGGAGCATTGCCTTGGCGGTGCCGAGTTTCATGATTTATATGATCGGCATTGGTACTGGTGTCGTCCTGCTCTTATTGATCGCTCTCGCCTTATTGGTGACACGCATTGTAGGTAGCCTTGTCGTCAAGCGTGCCACCCGACCATTGAAGCAGTTGGCAGAGTCTGCTAATGAGGTGGCAAAGGGTAATTTCAGTGCGCCTCTGCCAAAAATCAAGCACAATGATGAGATTCGTCTTCTGCGCGACTCTTTCGAAGGGATGCAGCACTCACTCGCGGAATACGTAGAGGAGCTCAAGAATACCACGGCATCGAAGGCTGCCATCGAGAATGAGCTGAAGGTGGCTCACGACATCCAGATGTCCATGTTGCCGAAGACCTTCCCACCCTATCCGGAACGTGACGACATCGACATCTTCGGCATACTGACTCCCGCTAAGGATGTGGGTGGTGACCTGTTCGACTTCTATATCCGCAATGAACGACTCTTCTTCTGTATCGGCGATGTGTCTGGTAAAGGCGTACCAGCCTCACTGGTGATGGCTATGACACGCTCGCTGTTCCGTAACATCTCGGCACATACAGCAGAGCCACACCGCATTGCCTACACACTTAATCAGGCATTGTCGGAAGGGAATGAAAACAATATGTTTGTGACGGCTTTCATTGGCATCCTGGATCTCCATACCGGACTCTTGCGTTATTGCAATGCGGGCCACAATCCACCCATGATCATCAATCACGTTGTCAGACTGCTGCCTTGCGAGCCAAACATGGCTCTTGGCCTGATGGAAGACATTGAGTTCAAACCTCAGGATATTCAGTTTGAGCCGCAGACCACGATCTTCCTCTTTACTGACGGCCTCAACGAGGCAGAAGACATGATGCAGTCCCAGTTCGGCAACCAGCGTATCAGCCTCCAGATTAAAAAGTCGGTGGCTGAAGGAAAGAACCAGCCAGATGTCATAATTAGCCAGATGGTAGATGCCGTTCATGCCTTTGTGGGCGACGCTGAACAGAGTGATGACCTGACGATGCTGGCCATCAAATACAATTCAAACAATGGAGAACAAGGATAAGAAGCTGGGCGACAACGATTTGGTGCGTAGTATAGCCGAACAGAAGTACGAGTTTGGCTTTACGACCGACGTACATACGGAAATCATTGAGAAAGGACTGAATGAAGACATCGTCAGGCTAATTTCTGCCAAGAAGGGGGAACCAGAGTGGATGCTCGAGTTCCGCCTGAAGGCATTTCACTATTGGAAGGAGCAGACAGAGCCCAAGTGGGGGCACGTGCATGTGCCGGAAATCGACTACCAGGCTATCAGCTATTATGCCGACCCTATGGCGCAAAAGCCGAAGGGTGATGGTAAGATAGACCCAGAACTTGAAAAGACTTTTGATAAGTTGGGCATTCCCCTTGAGGAAAGGTTAGCCTTAAGCGGTAACACTGCTGTTGATGCCATTATGGACTCTGTCAGTGTGAAGACAACTTTCAAGGAGAAACTGCGTGAAAAGGGTATTATCTTCTGTTCGATTGGTGATGCCATCAAGGAACACCCAGATCTGGTACGTCAGTATTTGGGAACTGTGGTACCTTATCGCGACAATTTCTTTGCCGCACTCAACTCAGCAGTGTTCAGCGATGGTTCGTTTGTTTATATCCCGAAGGGAGTTCGCTGCCCCATGGAGCTCAGTTCCTATTTCCGCATCAATGCCCGTAATACCGGTCAGTTTGAACGCACATTGATCATTGCCGACGATGATGCCTACGTTTCATATCTCGAGGGTTGTACAGCCCCGATGCGAGATGAGAACCAGTTGCATGCAGCTATTGTCGAGATTGTTGTGATGAATCGTGCCGAGGTGAAGTATTCAACCGTACAGAACTGGTATCCGGGCGATGAAAACGGCAAGGGAGGCGTGCTGAACTTGGTAACAAAAAGAGGCGACCTGCGTGGTGTGGATTCAAAACTCTCGTGGACTCAGGTAGAGACAGGTAGCGCTATCACATGGAAATATCCGTCATGTATCCTGCGTGGCGACAATTCTCAGGCAGAGTTCTACTCGGTGGCTGTCACCAACAATTATCAGGAGGCAGATACGGGAACCAAGATGATTCATATTGGTAAGAACACCAAGTCTACTATCATCTCGAAGGGAATCTCGGCAGGACACTCCCAGAACTCCTATCGGGGATTGGTAAGGGCCACTTCAACTGCCGATAATGCCCGTAATTACAGCTCATGCGACTCTCTGCTGCTGGGTTCCGACTGCGGTGCCCATACTTTCCCCTATATGGATGTGCATAACGACACGGCTATCTTCGAACACGAGGCAACGACCTCAAAGATCTCAGAAGACCAACTCTTCTACTGCAACCAGCGCGGCATTCCGACAGAACAAGCCGTGGGGCTTATTGTGAATGGCTATGCTAAAGAAGTCCTCCAGAAACTCCCCATGGAGTTTGCCGTCGAGGCCCAGAAGCTACTCTCAGTATCTCTCGAGGGTACAGTAGGGTAATAAATCGTAAATCCGTAAATCGTAAATAATATGTTTAAGAAACTATTTGGATTTGATTCCTCCACAATGACTTTACGCAAGGAGGTGATTGGTGGCGTTACCACCTTTCTTACGATGGCCTATATCTTGGCTGTCAACCCTAGCATTCTCTCCGCTACTGGCATGGATGCTGGGGCAGTGTTTACTACAACATGTATCTCGGCCGTAGTAGCCACCTTGGTGATGGCTCTCTATGCCAAGCTACCTTTTGCATTGGCACCGGGAATGGGACTGAACGCTTTCTTTGCATTTACCGTGGTGCTCACCATGGGCTATACGTGGCAGTTTGCGCTGACCGCAGTGCTGATAGAAGGACTGATCTTCATCTTGCTGACCATTACAGGCATGCGCCGGCATATTGTCAACGCCATCCCCCTGGTATTGCGGCGAGCCATCAGCCCAGGTATCGGATTGTTTATCGCCTTTGTGGGACTCAAGGGCGCAGGTATAGTAACCTCGTCAGAGTCCACATTCATCACATTGGGTAATATGCACGACCCTGCTGTGCTGCTCAGCCTGTTGGGGATATTACTGACGGCAGCCCTCTTGGTCAAGGGAGTGACGGGCTCATTGCTCATCGGTATCTTGGTGACAACCATCATAGGCATCCCCCTGGGCGTTACCAACTATTCCGGCATCATGTCTGTGCCTCCATCTATTAGTCCCATCTTCTGGCAGTTTGAATGGCACAATGTGCTGAGTGTAGATATGATTGTAGTGGTGCTGACTTTCCTGTTCATCGACATGTTCGATACCATCGGCACCCTTATTGGCGTTTCCAACCGTGCAGGCATGGTTGATGACAACGGTAACGTGAAGAATCTGAACCAGGCCTTTATGGCCGATGCCATTGGTACCACTGTTGGAGCGATGCTCGGAACATCAACGGTAACAACATACGTGGAGAGCGCCTCAGGTGTGAATGCAGGCGGACGGTCTGGACTGACCAGTCTCACCACAGCCTTGTGCTTTGCGGTGGCACTGCTCTTCGCACCACTGTTCCTTGCTATTCCCGAACAAGCCACGGCAGCCGCATTGGTCCTGGTGGGCGTCATGATGATGCACGAGGTTCGTAAAGTCGACTTCTCCGACTATGTCACGGGTATTCCTTGTTTTATCTGCATCGTGCTGATGCCACTTACCTATAGTATATCCGACGGTATCCTCATAGGCGTGATCTCATTTGTGCTGATTCACCTTTTATCAGGCACTTTCAAAGACAAGGACGTACGCAACAACATGAACTGGGCCACTATCCTTCTGGCCGTATTGTTCATCTGCCGCTATGCATTCCTCTAAATCGTAAATCGCAAATCTTATGCTTGAGGTAAAGAATTTGCACGCCAGGATTGGTGAGAAAGAGATACTGAAGGGTATCGACCTCGTGATCAACGATGGCGAGACACATGCCATCATGGGGCCTAACGGCTCGGGCAAGAGTACGCTAAGCGCCGTGCTCGTGGGCAATCCGGCCTACGAGGTGACGGACGGTGAAGCTTATTTCAACGGCAAGAACCTCCTCGAGATGAAACCTGAGGATCGCGCCCATGAGGGACTGTTCCTCTCGTTCCAGTATCCTGTCGAGATTCCCGGTGTGTCGATGACCAATTTCATGAAGGCCGCCATCAACGAGAAGCGTAAATATCAGGGACTGGAACCCATGAATGCAGCCGAGTTCCTGAAGCTGATGCGTGAGAAGCGGAAGATCGTTGAGCTCGACTCAAAACTGGCTAACCGTAGTGTGAACGAAGGATTCAGCGGCGGTGAGAAGAAGCGCAACGAGATCTTCCAGATGGCCATGCTTGAACCAAAACTGAGCATTCTCGACGAGACAGACTCTGGCCTCGATGTCGATGCGATGCGAATCGTGGCCGATGGCGTCAACAAGCTCCAGACGCCAGAGACGTCGTGCATCGTCATCACCCACTACGACCGGCTGCTCGAGATGATACGCCCGCAGTTCGTACACGTTTTATATAAAGGCCGCATCGTGAAAACCGGTGGGCCTGAACTGGCCAGGCAGATTCAGGAGCATGGCTACGACTGGATCAAAGAAGAAATCGGAGAAGAATGAATAGCGCACAGCAATACATAGAACTCTATGAGCAGGCTCGGCAGATGATTTTCAGTCATGCGCCCGAGGCGATGAATGCCGTTCGCGACAAAGCCTTCGAGGACTTCAAGACTCAGGGCTTCCCCAATAAAACAGTAGAGCGCTATAAATATACCGACATGCAGAAACTGTTCGCACCCGACTATGGTGTGAACCTCAGCCGCCTCGAAATACCTGTAGACCCCTATCATGCCTTCCGCTGCGATGTGCCCAACCTCTCGACGAGCCTCTATTTCGTGGTGAACGACATGTTCTATCCCGATGACAAGCCCAAAGGCCAAAGGCTACCGATAGGCGGGCAACGCCCGGGAATCTTACCGGAGGGGGTGATGATCGGCTCACTGCGCGATCATCCTGAGCTCGTGGCGAAATACTATGCCAAGCTAGCCAACACATCCGACGATGCTGTCACAGCCCTGAATACCATGCTGGCGCAGGACGGCATGTTGGTCTATGTGCCCAGGAACGTCAAGGCAGACCGTGCCATTCAGGTCATCAACATCCTCAAGGCTCCCGCCCTTTGGGGGAGTGCGGGGGAAGAGGCTCTCATGGTCAATCGTCGCGTGCTCATCGTCCTCGAAGAGGGTGCAGAGCTGAAGATGCTCTTTTGCGACCATGCCGCCGACGACCGTCACTTCCTGGCAACCCAGGTCATCGAAGCCTACGTGGGCCCCAATGCCTCGCTCGATCTGTATTGCCTCGAAGAGACGCATGCCAAGAATGTCCGCATCAGCAACGTATACATCGACCAGCAGCGTGACAGTCGCGTGAACCACAACGTCATCACCCTCCACAACGGCATCACCCGCAACAAGCTCGACCTCACCCTGTCGGGCGAAGGGGCAGAGTGCGCCTGTTACGGATGCGTGATCGCCGACAAGCAGCAGCATGTCGACAATAACACACTGATCACGCACAAGGTGTCGCATTGCACCTCGAACGAGCTCTATAAATATGTGCTCGACAATCAGGCTGTCGGAGCCTTTGCCGGCAGAGTCCTGGTGGAGCATGGTGCCCAAAAGACCAGCTCGCAGATGACGAACCAGAACCTGACCGCCACCCGCGAGGCCCGCATGTACACCCAGCCCATGCTCGAGATCTATGCCGACGACGTGAAGTGCGCCCACGGCTCTACCGTCGGACAGCTCAACGATGCCGCCCTCTTCTATATGCGCCAGCGGGGCATCTCCCTTCAGGAGGCCAAGATGCTGCTGCAGAATGCTTTCATCAATGAGGTCATCGACCACATGCAGCTCGAACCGCTCCGCGACCGGCTCCACTACCTAGTGGAGAAGCGCTTCCGGGGCGAGCTCAACAAGTGCGCCGGCTGCAGACTCTGCGGATAATACTAAGCAAGAAGAAGAAAGTGCACAAGGGGACAGGCACCTTGTGCACTTTTATTGAAGCCATCGACACCCGCAAGGGTTCTTGCACCGCAAGAGGTCGTCCCGACGCCGTCTGCAAGGGTTCTTGCACTGCAAGAGGTCGCCCCGACGCCGTCTGCAAGAGTTCGGCACCCCGCCGAGGTCGCGCGGCCCACTTTCCGGTTCTGCTTCGCTTAAACATATAGTGAATTATTCTCGTTGTTTCTATTATCGGGGTCAGAGTCCTGGGGACTGGCTCCTGCGGTTCGCCTGCAAAGATACGATAATTATTTGAATCGTGCAAGAGCAAAGCGCACGAAACGAAAGATTTTGCAGATATTAAAAACAATTATCGCAGATTTTGAAGGCTAAGAGCAAAAAAACTTGCAAAAAACAGAAGGAATATCCCGATGATGGTGGCGGACGACGGACGAGGGGGGAGTTTTTGGCCACCAAACTGACACTGGTACTGTATCATGCGGTCGATGTAGTCATCCACCGTGGACCAATGTTCTAACTGCACTTCGGCAACAAGACGGGGAAACACTTCACGGATGTATTTCTGGTGCTCAGAGCCAATGGAGGCAGGGAGCTCGTCGGTGGCACTATACCACGATACGAAGCCATCCTCCTGATGAGGGAACAGACGCATCGTTTGCCAGCCATCGGCCAGCAGAACATAGCCTGCAAATATCTGTTCTACACTAAGACTATCCTCGGGCTGACTTATCACCTGATGGGCTTGACGTGACAGCGTGGAAAGCGATGAGTTCATTCCCGACGTGCCGTCGCCTACCCGTAGCCTTTCAGCGACAAACAACTGGCAGAAATGCGCAGCCTGCTTTTGTGGAATAACGAGGGGAGCTGCAGACAAAGATGCTGACCCTGCAATGAATAGCAGGGCCAGCACAAATGGCGTATAGAAAAGTGTTTTTACCTTCTGCATTTTAAATCGACTCGATAAACTTAACGATGGCATCGCGATCTGACTTTGGCAGATTGTAGAACTTCTCGGTGGCTCGATAGCCATCCGACTGCTTCGAGTATCCGTGCCACATGATGGCCTCGATGACGGTACGGGCCCGGCAGTCGTGCAGACGATCATCGGCACCAGTGAGGCGGCGACTCAAACCGCGACCCCACAGCGGCGTGGTGCGGCACCAGCCGGTACGGATGTCGTTGGCCATGAACAGACGGTGCTGAACCAAGTCGGTATAAGGCCAGATGGTCTGGTGGGCGTACTTCGGCAGCATGCTGTTGGCGCTCTTGCCTATCTGCTGGGCGTAAGCCTTCGTGCTGGCATCCACCCACATATCGTCAGAACCTGTAGTCCACGACGGACGGTGACACTGGGCACAACCTATCTCGCTGAACAGTTGCTTGCCACGCTGCACATCGGCATCGTTCAGATTACGGGCAGCAGGAACGGCCAAGCCACGGTGCCACACCATAAACTGGTAGTACTGCTTGTCGCTCATCTCCTCAACGCCATTATAGGGAGCACCGTTCAGCAGATACTTCTCGAAGGTCTCCTTATAGGCGACAGACGGGGTATTGAGCACCTCGTAAACACGATTGGCAATGCCCTCATCAGTACCATCGGCATAGTATGGATGCAGGATGCTGGTGGGTGACGAACCGTGCTGCTTGATGTAGCTGATCACCTCAGCATCTTCGCTCTGAGCCTTGGCCCACGCGGTGGTGGTGTAGAGCCAGTGGCGGTCGCTGCGGGTGACATTAGTGATATTCCAGATGGCATTGGCACCAGCGCCGTCCTGCAATGAACCACGCGTCATGGCATAGGTGAAACGCTTCAGCGGACCGTGCCCGCCGCGATGTGTACCCGTATCGTTGTAAGGCGCCGAATAGTAGGCACTGGCCTTGAAGGTGTTCGCATCCTTGTCCCACATGGCGGGATTCAGCTCCACATATTTGCCCTCGGCAGCCCACTGCTTCTCAATTTCCTCATCGTCGATGGCATCGAGTAGCGCCGTGCCGTAGATGCCGATGGTTGACTCCAGGCGAACATCGTAGTCGGTAGGCTTAGGATTGGTGTTGAAAGCCGACTGCGGAATACGCACCTCAGGATAGATGAGCGAGTAACTCTCGCCATCGGGGAAGGTCATCGCGAGTCCACTCTCCATAGCCGTCACCGTCTTCCAGTCTATCTGTATCTGCGTCTCGTCGATAGGAGCCTTGAAAGGTGCCATCGCCTGCGTCTGCGGCATACCTGTCACCTCAGAGATATAGGCATTCGTGCCGGGATGATAGATGACCAGCAGATAGCCGTTGCCGATGGTGTTGGCACGATAGTCCGTCTGTCGCTTGCCGTGTCCGTAACTCGGATGGCAGGCAATACAGCTGTTGCGCACCCAGGCAGGACCCAAGCCACGACGGGGAGCCTGCTCGAAGGTATATAAGTGCTCGAAGAAGTCTTCGCCGGTATTAAAGGCCTCCTCCATACCTGCATTGTTCTGAACGGCAGGCGTAGGCGCAGAATAACTGGCCTTCTCGGTCGTACCCAACTGTCCGCCAGGAAACCACTCTTCGGCCGTAAAGTTACCTATGGCCTTGCCAAAGGCCTGCTCTTCAGTCTCCAGTTCGCCCAGTCCGGTCAGATCATTGCTGTCCGAACAAGCGGTAAAGGCAGGAGCCAAGAAAAGCCCTGCCAGTACCATTTTATAAATATTTTGATAACGTACCATATCTTATTCTTCTACGTCCCAGTCCTCGTCATCTTCAAATGCGATATTCCAGATGGTGCAACAATACTTCACGAAGGGCGACGGCATGTTGCTGATACCCTCGATAGCGCTGACGTAGGCACCCTCCACCTTATTATTAATGGCATCCTGCTTCACGCTGGCAAAGAAGGTGTGGAAGCTGTACTTGTTGGCAGTCTTGTCGGTAGAGCCGAGCCATACGTTGCGGATAGAACGGATGTTATCGCGGAAGTCGGCGATAGAGTTGTAGCTATATGGAGACTCCACATACGAAACGTCACCGGCAGAGAACGGGTTGGCTATCTTGGCAGTGCCCACCTCGTTGGCAATGGCCAGACAGCTGCCCTCATCGTCAGAAAGAACCTGTGCAATGGCATCTTTCAATGTGGGGAAACTGCTGTTGGCACCGCTGATACCGGCATTGATGAGGTTGTCACCGAAGGAGAGGCCTTTCTCCGTCTGATAGTCGAGACCGGCAGCTTTTACGATTGCCATACGACTGGCATCCTTGCCACCATCCCAAGCACACTGCAACTGGAAGGTGCGCTGCTTGAGCAGGGTGCAGATAGTCTGGGCATACGCCAGTTCTTGTTCGCCAGAGACTTTTTCAAAGTTCTTGTAGGTATCGTTGCCCTTCAGCTCGGCCACCTTACGAGGCTGACCATCGCGGAAGAGAATGAACTCGAGGGCGTGGAAACCAAGGATCGTCGCATCGTCGAGCATCTCGTCGTTCATACCATTGTTGAAATAACTCAGCAACAGTGAGCGGTTCAGCGGCCAGGAGTCGATGGTGGGGTCGACATCGAAATCAGAAGCGGCACCACCAAGGAATGCCTCACTCTGTTCCCAATACATACGGGCAGCCTTGAAGTCACGGCAAGCCTCATCGATCTGAGCCTGTGTAATCGTGCTGGTGGTCAGACCGTGTAGCGTCTTCTCAAGCGCCTCGGTATTATCTGCCAGCTTGGTGTAAGTAGGAACAATCACCTCGTTGACCAGATTCTTCAACACCTCACGAAGATAAGCCTCCTGAGCCTCAGAGAGCTTGGCACTACCAATGATGGCGTTAGCGGCCTCCAATTGGCTGACTACATCGGCACAACCGTCGACAGCACCCTCGCCAAACGACTTTACTGAATAGTTGGCAGCCGTGGTGTTCAGGCTGTAGTTGTCCTCATCGACAAGTGGTGTCGTTTCGGTGACACTGAACGCTGTATCATCGTTGTTCTTGTCGTCATCCTTACTACATGATGTAAATGTCATTGCGCCCATCATCAGCGCCATAGAAAAAATAAATTTCGTTTTCATTTGCGTTATTTTTAATTCTTAATTTGTAATTCTTACTCGCGAAGCCGATCGCTCGAGCTTTGCTCGCTTTGCTTGCAAAGAACTCTTAACTCTTAATTCTAAACTCTTAACTAAAGAAAGAATCCCTCATAAGTCACACCGATACTGATTGACGGCTCATCGTTATACTGACTCTTCAGGAAACGATGAGAATATTCGGCCTTGATGGCAATCTCAGGTATGGGATAATAGTTCACGCCAAAAGCCATGCGCTTCACCTCGGTATAATCATAGGCCGTATTCTTGGTATTGCTGGCGTATGGGTTATACTGTTCGTAGCGTCCGAAAACGTAGAACTTCTGATCATCGTTACGCAGACTGCTTATCTGCGAGAACACATCGTAGCCAGCCTCGATGCCCACGGCGTAAGCATTCTTACTGACAAAGGCCGAGTGGTGATAGGGCGACTTTTTGTTAGTACGGTTATAAACATACTTCAGCTGGTCGGCATCACCCAGATAGCCATAATCGGCTTGTCCGCGGACAATCCAGTTGTGGGCATCGTAGGTAAAGTCGAAGGCACCTACAATCACTTGTCCTTTATACTCCGCATCCACGCCGTTGGCGTTTCTTGGATAACTATTACCAATGCTCTCACCGTAATAGCCGCTCAACCCAAGACGTAATCCTGGAATAGAATAGTTGTCCAATCGAAGCGCTACACCATATTTATTAGCCACCTCGAACTCAAGTGGATTGGCAGGGCCTTTCTTTATCCAATTAGTGTTGGTAAAGTTGTCAGCATTCAATCCAGCCAGAAATTGTGCCTCATAACGGAATTTCTTATAACGTCCAAAGAACGAAATACCCGTCTGGTGCCAAGTGCTTGGCATGATGGTGTTCTCGCCTTCAGGACGATAGACGTTGAAGAAGTTCAGGGGTTCGTGGTGTGCATTGTTCAAACCCACTGGTACCACGATATGACCGAATCGGAGATTAGCGGCTCGCGAAAAAGTCTTCTGAATCCAGAACTGTTCGAGTTCCACCTCTCCACCCTTCTCGGTCTCTTGTTCCCACTCACCGCCTTCTTCGTCTTCCTTCTCGTAGGCAAGTCCAGCGCCGCCGTGTTCGAACTCAATCTCGGTACCAAACGACCAGCCCTTGCCAAAGTCGTAACCCAGATAAATGACGGCATGGGGAATGTCGAAACGTCCATGACTGGGATCGTCCTTATGCTCTTCAGGCTGACTATACCGACTGACATGATCACTATAAAAATTGCGTGAGTAAGCTACTTCGCCGTAGCCCCCCACGCTCAATCTATGACCTTTCACGTGCTGCATTACGCTATCGGCTGCATCAACCTGTGCATTGACTGTCAGTGCCATACTGACGAATGCCATAATACCTATTAGTCTTTTCATTGTTTTCTCTATTGTTTCAAAAATTGAGTGCAAAAGTAGTGAGTTTCTTGTGCTTCCGCAATACCTAAAAATGATGAAAAGGCCCATTTTAAGGCTTTTCGGATATGGGAGGACTTTAAAAATACCTACTAATGATTATTGCACACGTCGGAAAATATGTCTACCTTTGCACCCGATAATCAGATGTAGGTATGAAGAATCAGAAAATGTATGAAGCGGACGACAAGATGATCTCGCTCATCCGCGATAACTACGACCTGTTGCAGTCGTTAGGCAGTTTCGGAATCAGCTTGGGTTTTGGCGACAAGACCGTGCAGGAGACCTGTGAGAATAATAATGTCGACACCTATACGTTCCTCGCCGTGGTCAATTTTACCATCAATGGCTATGATGAAGGGACAATGGTCAATGGTGAATGGTCAATGGTCAATGAAAATATCAGCGTTCCCACCTTGTTACACTATCTCGAGGCAAGCCACGCCTATTTCCTCGACTTCCAGTTGCCCTACATCCGCAGGGAGTTGACGGAGTCGCTCAACGAGAACGACTCCTTGGCACGACTCATTCTCCGCTTCTACGACGAGTATGCTCGCGAGATTCGTCTACACATGAAATACGAGCAAAAGACACTATTCCCCTATGTGGAGTCGCTGCTGGAGGGACATCCTACTAATGATTACAACGTGGATACTTTTTCGAAACATCATGGCGCAGCCGACAAGAAACTGCGTGAGCTAAAATTGTTGATTATCAAATACCTGCCGCAAGACGGTTTGCATAACAATCAGTTGACCGCCACCCTTCACGACATCTACGAAAACGAGGTATGGTTGCGCCAGCACGCTGAAGTCGAGGATCATATCTTTGTGCCTGCCATCCGCCGCTTGGAGCAAATCGTCAAGCAGAATGATGTAACGAGGAATATATCAGATATGGTATTCAAAGGTACCCTTGGCCAGAATCCTGAGGCCCTCTCGGATCGTGAGAAGGATGTCATCATTTCTCTCGTTCAGGGCATGTCGAACAAGGAAATTGCCGATCACCTCTGCATCTCCACTAATACCGTCATCACCCATCGCCGCAACATTGCCCGCAAGCTACAAATCCATTCGCCTGCCGGTCTCACCATCTACGCCATCGTCAACGGACTGGTGGACATCTCTGCGGTCAAGATTTGACTTTACTTGAACTTCATAATTCTGTTCACATTCCTTTCAGCGTCGAGTTTTTGAGTATTGCTGTGCTTTGTCCGAGCAGGTGGATGAATTCACGGGCAGAAGCCTTCAGATATCCGTTCTTTAGAGTATGAATACAGCCCTCCATATCGTTACCGGGCACATCAATGGGTATGGCACGGAGGCCCGGTTCATCAATGACCGTCGATTCTGAGAGGACGGTAACGTATTTGGTCTGCGACACTAATTTAAAGAGCAGTCCGATAGTATTGATCTCGACTTTAATCTTATAATGGTGGTCAGTATGGCCTGTCACCTTGTCGAAGGCATTACGGGCCTGCAGACCTTTGGCGGGCATGGCGAGACAGTATCTTTCCAACTGCTCGAGGGTGATACTTTTCTCTTTGGCCAGCGTATGATGCTCGTTGACGATAGCGGCCAGGCGGTTATTGAATAGTACCTGACTCTCAATGCGGTCATTGCGTTCTGAGGGTTTGAAAGCCAGTACGAAGTCAAGTTCATGGCGTAGGAGTTTGTCGATGAGTTCTGCCATTGAAGAATAGCAGACATTTAGCTTCACCTTAGGGTATTTCTTCAGGAAGTCAATCATCGTCTCGGCCATGATGCTACTGAACGAATAGGTTACACCGATATTCAACTCTCCCGTGAGCAGATGCTTCAATTCCTGCATCTGCTGGAGGCAGTTGTCAACAGCATGAATGCTTTCACGGGCCATTGGCACTAACAAATGACCTGCTTCTGTCAACACAACTTCGTGGCTATTACGGATAAAGAGCTGCTGGTCGAGTTCACGTTCCAGATTCAGGATCTGCTGCGAGAGCGTGCTCTGGGTGATAAAGAGTTCGCGCGAGGCCTCCGAGAAGTTCAGTGTCTCAGCGAGCTTCAGGAAATATTTCAGTTGTCGGATTTCCATAGCCACTGTTTAGATATTTGGCGATATCGTTCCTATCCAATCATCAAGACGATTGGTGCTCACCATCGGACGATCGGTACTCATCATCGGACGATCGGTACTCACTATCGTCTTTCCTTGTGATGAGTCAACATAGAGAATATCGCTGATTATACGTGCTCCACGCTCTTTGAGCATATCGCAGATCCCTTTCACGACGACATGTTCTCGATGGTTGCCAGATGCGACATACACAGCGAATACTTTACCTTTGAGATCTTGGCTGAGCAACATCTGAAAACCATAGAGCCAGCGCGGAGTCAAGTCATCGCCAGACATGAACTCGATGCCGAGAATGAAACTATGGCAACTCTCAATACAACGCTGCGTCAAACTCTGAACACTGAGAGTCTGAGCCCCCAGTTTGTCGGCTATCTCATCAGCGATAGCCAAGCTGCTGTCATAGATGACAGAAATTGATTCGTGTCTCATATTTTGCTTCTTTTTCTTATTCGATTAGGAAGGAGCAGATTTGTCTCACGACAGGCTGCCCCTGTAAACTTATATAATAATACACGTATGACTCCCTATGAGTCAAAAAAAGAGTTTACACCCACAAAATCTGCTTGCGCCAGATTGCACCATACATCGTGATACAACAGCATTCTTTCCGACAAAGGCTGGTCTTCAGACTTTCCTCCACTCCCAAGCGCCTTCTCACCCAAACGAGTAATGGCGTTTATGCTTAGGAGCCATAACGGAGTTCACTGCTGCGGGACAGTCGGAGATTCTCACTCACATTCCCAATTAAGTGCAGTTAAGCACACCTTTATGGGCAACTCTTTTCAGAATTGCGCGGCAAAGGTACACAATTTCTTCGATATGACAAAAAATCAGGCCCAAAAACGTTCATTAGATTTTCCGATAGTAACGTTCGCAACAACTAATAACAAGGAGCCGGATTCCTCAGATTATTCCATTAATTTTGCAGCCAGAGTAATAATTATAAAACTTGTAGAAATATGAATTATATCCTGATTGTAGCCCTAGAGTTCGTGATTGCATTTGCTGGTGTTGCATGCCTGATACGGTATTACAATAGCAAAGCATAGTTATCTTATCTTTTCTTAGCCCTGAAATAGACCATTACACCCTCCACGTGGAAGTCAACAATATCGTAGTAAGGCTCCAAACGCTACTTGAGGGTTTCAACGGTGTCAAAGGGAGGCGTAAACCATCCCATACGTATCATAATAGAACGTGCCAGCCAGTCGGCAACCTTCTGCTCACCTGCGATGTACATCGTAGAAACTCTTGCTAAACTTGTACGATTTCTTAATCTTGTCTGCCATATCAATTTCTTTGTTGTTTGACGCTGCAAAGCTCGTGCAAACCGAATGCAATCAAGCTCGCTTGAATTGCCGAGGTGCAGCCGAGTTTCGCAATTTTCAATTGCAAAGGTACGACAAATCCTTTGCAATTAGGTTGCAAAGAATAATCTCAAAAACTGTATTTCAGTTTCAGCCAGACCTCGGAGTTCTTATCATAGACACTGAACATACCGCTATCGGTGTGGAAGAGGTCGTAGCCCAGGATGGCGTGGAGCTGGTCGTTGAGGGCGTAGTCGGCACTGAGGCGATTGAAGATGCCGCCATTGGTGACATCAATATAGGCGAAAGTCTGCAAGGCGAGCGTGTTGTTGAGTAACTCCTTAGAGATACGCAGGGTTGACAGACCTGTATGTCGGACATCACCTTTTGCCACATACTGATGGGCGTACTGCGCTGAGATGTTCCAGTTATTACTGGCATACCAATCAACCCCTAACAGGGCATTGGTGGATTTCTCACCAAGATACTCTGCCACCTCGCTCCTTATCACGAAGTTACCAAAGGGGATAGACATATCACCGCCCAGCATCGTTATTCGATGATACTCGCCAACGCCGTTGCTGAAATCAGGCATTTTGTTCCACGTATGAAGAGCAGAGAACGAGAAGTCTATACCGCTGAGGAAAAATGAGAGGCGACCGCCATACTCCATGTTTGAAAGTTTATGAGCCGGCTCTTCCTCAATACGGACAGGTCCCACAGACCAAGGATTCTTATCGTCGGTAGGCAGTTCGAAGAAACTGCTGACGGGCACGGCTACAGCCTCAAAACACCATTTCTCGCGAGAGTAACGCAGTCGCAGTCCACCAACGGGAATGCGGATATCGTCGTAGTCCTGAGCTAGAAACTCGGTATAGTCCATCGGCGAGATAATATCGGTGAGTCGCAGGCCGTCGGCTACGCCCCAGGTGATGATCTGACGACCTGCACGCACATCCCAATGAGAGTCGCTATAATAGGCATAAGCCTCGCGCAACTGGAAGCCGGAGCGGTCTTTCAGGATGGCGTTGTGAATCAGGTTGGCAGATACGAAGGCGCCTGCACATCCCTTCTCCAACCTCACCTCGCCACGCACACGACTCCTTGACGACATCCAGTCGTTGGGCGCCTCGGTACGCAGGGCGTGATAGGTATCGACGAAGCCCTTGACATCGACACGCAGGGAATCCTCGTCCTGCGCAGCGGCAGGGCGAGGAATGATGCACATCAAGAGTGCAACGAGAGAGAGTGTTTTCATAGGCCTTTTTCGAGTTTCGCCACAGTAAAGAGCGCCTTATCGACCTTCACGTCATATTGTGTGTTCTTGACCAGAATCACCGTGCTGTGCTCCGTCTGCACGTTCTTCATCTCCATCTTCTGGATGGTCCAGAAACCTTGAATCTTCTTCACGTCGTCGATGGTGAGCACACGGTGCAACTTGTTCAGCTTGTCGTAGAACTCCACGTAGGCGGCAATAAGGCAGTCCTGACGAATCCACGACACCTTGCGACTGTAGATCTCGTGCTTATCGACAGGCACCGACTCGATGACCCAGCACTTATGACCGTCGCGCATCTCCTCGCGCAGCAGCTTGTGGGTGTCCTCGTCCACATGGCGCGAACCCATATCGTCGTAGGTGAAGTCGGTTCCCATGAAATAGTCGGTCTTCGACGACGAGCCACTGATGCGGCGCGTCTTCTTCATGGCAGGCAGATAGAGCCACTTGGCATCCTCCTTGCCAATCTGGTCGTAATCCCACGTGAGGAACCCCGTACCCTTCACGTCGCCAGGGTAGGTGAAGAACATCATCTTCTTCGTGTCTTTGCCCTCGTCCATGGCCCACGACGTCACCTTGCGTTGGCGGGTGGTGCCGTTCTTCTTGCGCAGCGTCAATTCCATCTCGCCATAGCGCGTATCGCCGTCTGGACGGTCTTTCACTTTCTGAATAATATCACGGCCCGAGAGCTTTTGGGCATTGACCATTGAACATTGAACATTGAACATTGAGCATAAAGCTGCAATCAAAAAAATCTTTTTCATATCGTTTTACCTTTTTATTTCTTTACTTTTTCCCAAACACTTTGCATTTATTTACGAGAATTGGCGTTACGAACAGGTCGGCAGCGAGGGCCGAGAGGATGCCGATGATAGCCATCAGACCGAAGTTGACACACATGGTGCAGGCTGATGAACAGAAACTGGCAAACACGGCCGAGGTGATGATAGACGTCATGACGATGGCCACACCCACCACGCGGAAGGTTCGACGGATGGCTGTCTGGTAGTCACGGGTGCGGTCGTACTCCAGTTTGGAGTGATTGATGAAGTGGATGGTATCATCTACAGCCATACCCAGCATCATGGGTAACAGCGTCGCCGTCATCATGTCGAGTGGAATACCCATCCATCCCATGTATCCGCCCACGAAGACGGCAGGCATCATGTTGGGAACCAGTCCGATGAGTCCCACGCGGATGCTCTGGAAGGCAATCATCAGAATGATGCCGATGATGAGGATAGAGATGACGAACGACAGCATCTGACCACGCACCAGATACTGCATCATGGTGACATACTGCGGAATGTTGCCCACAGTAGTTATCTTGGCACCAGGGAACAACTGTTCGGCATCGGCCTGAATACGGGCCATCTCGCGCTCCACCTGTGCCGAGTTGAAGTCGGATATCTCCACCATCAGGCGCAGACGGCGATAGTCGTAATCCATCCAGTACTCCGACTCCGTACCACCGGCATTCTCGTAGAGCATCATCATCTGCGCCACCTCTTCCTCCGTGTCAGGAATGCGATAATAGACTGTATCACCGTCATTCAGCGTCTGGTTCAGGTCCTTCAGGATGTCGAGAATCGAGGTGGTGCGCTTGGTCAGGTTGTAGGTATCCACCTTCTTCTGCAACTCGTCCAGCCGTTTCAGGTTCTCTGGCTCCTTCGCCTCGTCGTCGTTAGGCAGTTCCACGATGAGGTCGTAGGAATAGAGCGAGCCCAGTTCAGAACGGCCCACATCCATCACCTCCTTCACGTAGGGCACCTTGGTACCCATCGTTCGCTCAATGTCGAAGGCGGCCTCTATCTTCCACAGACCTATGCACAGCAGGATGAAGATGACCAGGAACGACCAGCCAATCTTCTTGGGATTGCGCAGCACCACGTCGCTCAGACTCACCATCGCCCGTGTCCAGCGCGTGTCACTATCCTCCGTAAAACCCTCAATAGGACGCTTGTTTTTTCCAAACGACAGCAGAAGCGGGGTGACGATGAGCGAGGTGAGCAGCACAAACAGCACACTCATGGAACTGATGACGCCCACGCAATGCATCGGACGGATGGGGATGACGAGGAACGACAGCAGCGACACCAGCGTGGTGAAGCCGCAGAAGAATACCGACCAACCAATCTCTTTTAATGTCTCTACAATGGCTCTGTGACGCTCGCCGTGAATGCGCATCCTGCCACGGAAATAAGAGAAGATATGGATGTTGTAGGCTATGGCTACGGCAAACGACAGGATGGTGGGAATCATCAGCACCGTAGAATCGACATACATCTGCGTGAAGCCTGCTATGCCGTAGGTGATAAACAGTCCACCAATGACGGAGATAATGGGGGCGATGACACCTCGCAGCGAACGCGTCATGCAAAGCATTACCACGATACAAATCAGTGTGGCAATCATCATCAGACGGCCCATCTCCTTACCTATATATACCGTCTTGCAATGCGTCACGTAGGGCATTCCCGTGCCTTTAGGGTGCAGCGAGGCATACTCAGGTTTCTTGATGATGTGCTCCACCTCCTGACCTGTAATGATGTCGGGGGCCACCGTGCTGTTCTTCTTCCATACGCTGTCCTTGGGGAAGGTGCGCAACTTCAGCATGATCCACGACAGGTCACCCTTCTCCGATATCAGTTTTCTGGCCACGTGGGGCTTGCTGTAGGCGCGGGCCTTAATACTGTCCATCGCCGCCGTGCCATCATCGGGAATCTCGTCGGGCACTATCTGCTCAATCGTCATGCCGTCTTCGCTACCTACCATAAACTCAATGTCCGTCAGCGACGTCACCTTGTCGGCATACGACAGACTGTCTAATAGTTCGTTCGACAGCGCACGGAGCGTTGTCAGGTGCTCCTTTGTAAAGTTGTCGTCGCATTGCGTCAGCACACCCACATAGTAGTCGTTGCCGAAGTGCGATTTAAACTCTTCAGTCTTCACCAGCATGGGGTCGTCGTCGATGAAATAGTCATCGAACGATGTCTCTTTCACTATGCGTTTCATGCCAATCACCGACAGCACCAGTACCAGTGCAAATGCGCCAAGCGTCCACCAGCGAACCCTCAGCAACTGTTCCGCAAATCGTGCGAACAGTTCGTTAATCCTTTCAATCTTCATTTTAATGTTTAACGTTTAATTTATAATGTTTGATGTTTGTTCATCAGCGCTCGCCAACCACTATATTCAAATTGTATATAGTCCTCGATGGCTTTCTCTATCTCCTTGGCACTCAGTTTGTGTTTGATAACCTCCGACATGAAACTGAACATCCACACCGTGTGCACATGATAGGTAAACGTAGAGCTGACCGTGGCGTAGATAGGATATTTCTGCTTAAAGCCGTCCATAAATGTCAGCACCTGATTCGTACACACATCGGTATAGTCGTCGATGAAGTTCTCGAGCGACGATCCCTGCGCCTTGAACAGGATGAGTTCCAATTCGTCATGATAATGGCTGATCAGCTGCAGGTACTTCTGTACGTGCTCCGTCAGCATCTCGTCGCTCTCGCCGCTGGCATACTTCAGGAACTGCTCATGATAGTTCACGCTGTGGTGTTCGTTCACCATTTCCTGCATCCTCGCTATCAGCGGAGCCACAATCTGACGGAAAATCTCGTCCTTACTCTTATAGTAATTGTAGATGTTGCTCAATCCGATGCCGGCACCCTTGGCAATGTCCCTCATAGAAGCCTTGGCAAAGCCTCTCTTGAGAAACACCCTCTTTGCTGCCGTCACAATCTGCTCACGCGTAAAGTCCTTCTTTATCTGCATAGTGCGTCTCCTTTCAAAAACGAACAATATTCCAATTTGTTCACAAAAAAAAAGAGGACTCACGCTGTCGTAAGTCCCCTTATTCGTTGTCATAACAATCTGTTGTCTGTTATTCTTTATCATGATTTATTCTATTTTCGGCTGCAAAGGTACGGCGATTTGTTGAAACGCACAATACCTAAAAGCGATGATTCTTCTTGCATATCATCTTGATTTGATGCATCTGGCAATCAAACGTATGCCAAGATAACCCATAAATGCCGTAACGGCAACGACCAATAGGAGTCCCCACCAGTTTGCCAGAATCATGAGACCATCGGCATAGTCTTTGCCCAGTTCCTCGGCAGCACCGTCGTGATACCACTGGGTGCGCGTCCAGAGTGGGAGCAGCCAACTGATGACACCGATGGCAAGTACGGGATAGGCATAGTTAAGGCGGTCGGTAAGTTTTTGAACGATGTCAGAGACCACGCCTGCAGCTGTCATGATGCCAAGGGTAAGAACGTCGCCCTCGCCAGTAACGAGCAGGAAAAGACCAAATACCAATCCCAACAGCGTGCCTACACCAAACTTAAACCAGCGCAGGGCCACATGATAATAAGAGTATGCTCCAAGCAGGGCTGCCAGTGCAGGAAAACCTACCCAGCAGAACGGATGGAGATAACCAAGGAAAGCAGTCGCGAATACCGTCACGACGTACAGGGCCGTCATGCCCAGAATACCGAAATAGTTGATCTTGTTCATAATTGATTATCATTTAAATAGGGTGCTTGCCTCACGGCAGGCACCCCTTACTAAACTAAACAAATACCTTATGATTATTCATCGTACCCAAAAATCATTATTGCGCCTGATTGCATTTATTACACTTCCCTTGACAACTACACTTACGTTCACAGAATCTCTCGCATTGTGCGCAGAGATCGTAGCCAAGCATGGTACCTAGGATAAAGTCCTCTTCCGGCGTAAGTTGGTTAAGTGGACGAGTGACAATCAGCCGGATGGCATTGAGACATTCCTTACGGCCAAAATAGAAGTTGAGGTTGTTCTTACCAGCAGGTTGCATCACAAAATCAATATTCTGTCGGCTGAGTCGCTGAGAAACAAACGGCTCGTACTCTTTTGAGCAAGTGAACAATATCATCTGGCGCACACCTTTCTGGTATTCGTAGATGTGATTGGAAAGAACCTTTAACTCTACTGGGGTAATGGGAATCTGTCTCATACGTACATTATAATATTATAGGTTTGGAGAAATCTCAGCAATCCACGCATCAATGCGGCTGTCCGTCTTGTCATCCTCGTTCACATCGTCGAGGGGCAGACCCACAAATTTGCCGTCCACGACTGCCTCAGAGTCATCGAACGTATAACCATCAGTATCGACGGCTCCTACGAAGGTTGCTCCGCTCTCCTTGATACCGTTATACAATTCACCAATGCCACCCACGAAGGTGTCACCATACGACTCGCAGTCGCCACAGCCGAAGAGGGCGATGGTCTTGTCAGCGAGATTAGCAGACTGCAACACGCGCAGACCGTCATACCAGTCATCCTGCAACTCACCAGCACCCCAGGTCGAAGTACCGAGAATCAGGTTCTGGTTGTTTTCGACCACTTCGGCTGTCAAGTCCTGCACGTTGATGGCCTCACAACCCAACTTCTGGGCTATCTTCTCTGCGATAGCCTCGCACGTTCCTGTAGAGGAACCAAATACTACAATAGTTTTATTCATTTTTATCTTATCTAAAATGGCTAAAATTTCTGGGTGCAAAATTAGTGTGTTTCCAAGAACTGTGCAATACTCAAAAGTTGGGCTTTTTATTTGCCATAACATCCAAACAGCATCCTAAACCAATTAATCATAAGTAGGTATTATCTCCTAATAAATGCCAAAAGAATCTCCGATATTCGCATAATATGGGAGATTTTTCGTACCTTTGACCTTCGGTCGAAAGTACTTTCGTTCGACAATGAAAAGAAAAACGAGCTTTTCTTTTGTATTGTGCTCACTTATCCGTACCTTTGCAAAAAAAATCGGAAGATGTATTTCACAGGAATAATCATAGCTATTTGTACCTTCTTGACCATAGGCATCTGGCATCCTATTGTTATCAAGACAGAGTACTACTGGGGTACACGCCCCTGGATTGTGTATTTGGTAATCGGTTTAGCCGCCATCGTGGCTGCATTGTTTATTGAGAATACCCTAATCTCTGCCATTGTGGGCGTGTTCGGAGCGTCAGCCCTTTGGGGCATCGGCGAACTCTTCGAACAGAAGAAACGAGTAGAAAGAGGTTGGTTTCCCAAAAGACGGAACAGCGAGAGTCATCCGAGCTCGCTCGGGGATAACCGAGTCGTGACGGATCTCGGCAAAGCCAAGAATCCCAAACGTAAATAAAGATTATTCCATCACCACGTCCTTCGACTTATTCTTTTGATAATGATGGTATAGCTTAAGAAATCAGAGAATTTAGGTATTACAGATGGAAGATAACAAACCTATCGACGGAGCCGAGTATATCTCGCTCGAGGGTGTGGTATTTTTTGAAAAAGATCAGATGAGAGATGGTGCATTCAGAAAAAAGCAGTACCTTTGCAAAAAATTTAGCGAAGATGGCTTTAGAACAAGCAATATTCCGCAGGTCGGAACTACTATTAGGTGATGAGGCGATGTGCCGAATTGGCGAGAAGCGCGTCATCATCTTCGGTGTGGGCGGCGTCGGCTCGTGGTGCGCTGAGAGTCTGGTGCGATCAGGCATTAGACATCTTACCATTGTCGACTCCGACCGTGTCTGTATCACCAACATAAACCGTCAACTAATGGCCACCTCAAAGACTGTGGGGCAGGTAAAGGTCGAGGCCTTGCGTGAGCGTCTGCTCAGTATCAACCCCTCTGCCGAGATTACCGCTCTCCAACAGATCTTCACCGCCGAGACCGCAGACAGCTTCAATATCGGCAATTACGACTACATCATCGACGCCATCGACTCGTTGAAGGATAAGACCTTATTGATACTGATGGCCAGCCAGACCCAGGCGAAGTTCTTCTCTTCGATGGGTGCCGCCCTGAAGCTCGATCCTACACGTATCAAAACTGCTGAGTTTTGGAAGGTGCAGGGCGACCCCCTGGCCCGTGCCCTCCGCAAGCGTTTCAAACGCGACGGCCAATATCCCAAGCGAAAGTTCCTGTGCGTCTATTCCGATGAACTATTGGAGAACAAAGGCCACAATGCCACTTGTGGTACGGAGCAGTCTTCGAAAGCCCAGATTAATGGCACCCTAGTCCACATTACTGCTATCTTCGGCTTTATGTTGGCAGGACTGGTTATTCAGGATGTCGTAAAGGCCTAAGTTATGATAAAAATGATAACCGAAGATAGACTCCGACAGACATTCAGCGAGGGCGGCGCACAGGAAATCTACCAGGAAGTCAAGACACGAAGCGAAGCGACCTTGTTCAATGATATAGAAATAATGAAAGAGAATAGAATCGTTTTTGTTGACTACCTCCGTGTAGTTGCCTGTTTCCTGGTGATGCTGGTGCATGCCAGTGAGAATTTCTACGCAGCCGACGCCTCGGGGTTGGCTGGTAATGTTTCGATGCTCATTAATGAGCAGAACCGTTTCTGGGTGGCGTTCTATGATGGATCATTAGGCAGAATCAGTGTGCCGCTGTTTATGTTGGCAAGTGCCTTTCTGCTGGTGCCTCTCAAGCCGGGAGTCAGCATGGTAGATTTCTACAAACGCAGGTTCAAGCGTGTGCTGCCACCCATGATTGCCTTCATGCTGCTCTATACCTTCCTGCCCCTGCTATGGGGGCAGATGACGTGGGAACAGTCGTGGACAGACTTTACGATGCTGCCATTCACCTTCCCGTCGATGGCCGGACATCTGTGGTTCATGTACCCGCTCATCTCACTCTATCTTATCATGCCAGTTGTCTCGCCGTGGTTGGAAAAGGCAACAGCACGCGATAAACGGCTCTTTCTCTACATCTTTGCTGTCTCAACACTCGTTCCCTGGCTCGTGCGCTTTGTGAGCAGCGACCTCTGGGGCACCTGTTTCTGGAATCCGTACTTCGGTATGTTCTATTATTGCTCAGGCTACCTCGGTTATCTGGTGATGGCCCATTACATCCGATTCCATCTTTCTTGGAATCGGAACAAGAGACTCCAAATTGGCACTATCTGCCTGCTCGTTGGAGCCCTCTTTACGGGATGGTCGTTCTGGCAGGCTGGCTTACCGGGAAAGATCATTGAGACCCCCATGCTGGAATGGTCGTGGGAGTTCTGCACACCCAATGTGCTTTGTGCAACATTCGGTGCTTTCCTACTCTTCACGTGTATTCAGCAGCAGCAAGCACCCCGATGGATCACAAGTCTGTCGAAGCTCTCATTCGGTATGTACCTGATGCATCTTTTCTTCCTGAGCAACATCGCAACGATTTTCGTTGCTGGCGACCAAGCCAACCCACTCGTTCCAGTATGGCTTGCCATCCCCTGTATCGCCGTACTGACGTTCGTCTGCTGTGCCATCACCACAAAACTCATCTCATACGTGCCGGGAAGCAAATGGATTATTGGATAGAATAATGGAGAAGGAAATGAAGAAAGCTCTCAAATATAGTGATAATCTTTTATTTCATTTATTTGTTAAATATGTCTACTTATATGTCCGATATTCCTTCGGACTCATGCCATTCAGGCGCGAGAAGAATTTGCTGAAAGAGGGGGTGTCGGCAAAGTGGAGGTGGTCAGCTATCTGGGTAATGCTAAGTTGGGAGGTTTGCAACAGGAAGGAGGCCTCCATCAATAGCATTTGATTGATATAGTCGACAACGGTGCGGCCCGTGACCTGACGGACGACGCGGGAGAGATAGACGGGAGAGATATGGAGCCTGTCGGCATAGAACGGAATATCGTGGTGCTCAGTAAAATAGCGGGGCAGCAGACGGATGAAGCCGATGAAGATTTCCTCCACGCGCTGGGGCGTCTGGCGGTGCACGATGGCACGCTGCTGGGCATTCTGCAGGTCAAGCAGGAAGATGGAATAGAGCATGCGAAGCACCTCGCCTTTATAGATATGGTCGGAATGCAGGTAGCCGATGATTTCGCGCATTTTTGCTATTAGATGCTGTGCGGCATCTGGAGCCAGCGTCTGTTTCGGTTCATGCAACTGTACGATGGGCAGATAGGCCAGATGTACGAGGTCGTGGACGGATGGTGCCTCGATGGTGACATGCTCATCGGCCATCAGGCAAAGGCCGTGGAAATCGTCGGAAGTGGCGATGACATCGACTGGGAGGCCTGGCGAATAAGTGTACAGGTCGTTGGGATGCAGCGTCAGATCGCGGTTATTGTAGTGAATCCTCATCCACCCTTTGTCAACCAACATAAAGGCGAAGCAGGAAACGAATCCCCGCAGCAGGTTGGAACGAAGGATTTTCGTCCTGTCTGTTTCCAAGCAGTACATCCCACTATCCCAGCCTTTTTCGGGCAAGTCGTCGCCTACAAATATTGGCAAATATTCATTCAGCGTGTACATATCGGGGGCATCAATTTCAGATTATCGAATAAAATTGGTTCGTAAGGGACTTTCCAACTCCGGATGTCCATCCTCGCTGACATTGAGTTTGCGAATCATCCAGGCCATGTTGCGGGCAAGCGTTCGCATCGTCTGCATACCCTCCTCATCCTGTGCTGCCTGTCCCGGCGTCTGACCGTATGCCATGTTCCAGTACTGCGAACTGACGAGGGGCATGTTCGACATCTGGAAGTACTTGTTCAGACGGTCGAAGGCTGCCGATGCCCCACCTCTTCTACATACCACTACACTGGCAGCTGGTTTGAAGCGCAGTTCAACGCTCAGCGAGTAAAAAACACGATCGAGCAAGGCACAGAGTGAACCATTCGGACCTCCGTAATAGACTGGCGAACCAACCACGAGTCCATCAATACCATCCTTCACGGCTCTCCATACCTTATAATATAAATCATCATGGAAAGTACATCTTGCACCGTTCCTTCCACACATACCACAGGCGATGCAACCTTGAACGGCCTGCTTGCCGATGCTGATAATCTCCGTCTCTATGCCCTCGCTGTTAAGCGTCTTTGCTACCTCGCTAAGAGCCGTGAACGTGTTACCATTATCATGTGGACTTCCGTTTATCAATAAAACCTTCATATAGCCTTCAATTCACTTATTTGTTAAATATGGCTGCAAATATACGAAAAAAACGGGGAATTATGTGTACTTTAAGAAATAAATTTGTGAGTCTCACATTTGTATTGTGCGCGATTTATTGTTAAACAAACTTAAAGTTTTAGATAAATCGCTTGCGATATAAAATAATCGTCGTACCTTTGCATCGCAAACGATATAAAATACGTAATAATATAAAATAAGGTATGGCAAAGATTTATGATTTCAAGGCTCTCACGAGTAAAGGCAAAGAAATAGACTTCAAGCAGTTTGAAGGTAAGGTTCTGTTGATAGTGAATACAGCCAGCAAGTGTGGGTTTACACCTCAGTTTGCAGGACTGGAGGAGCTGAACCAGAAGTATAAGGACAAGGGTTTGGTGATTATCGGCTTCCCCTGCAACCAGTTCAAGGAGCAAGATCCTGATGGCGACGAGAAGATTGAGGAGTTCTGCCAGCTGAATTACGGCGTGACCTTCCAGATCATGAAAAAGTGTGATGTCAATGGCCCTGTTGCTGAACCCATCTTCGAATATCTGAAGGCACAGGCTCCTACCGAGGAGTATAAGGGTCTGAAGGCTAAAGCTACACACGCTCTCTTGAAGAAACTCAGCAAAAGCGTTGAAAAAGACAGCGACATTCTTTGGAACTTCACCAAGTTCCTGATTTCGAAGGACGGTGAGACCATCAAGCGCTATGCGCCCACGACAGAGCCAAAGGATTTTGAGAAGGACGTAGAAGCAATGCTGGCTTAGTTAAGAGTTAAGAATTAAGAGTTAAGAAAGAATGCACGCAGAATTACAACTCGACAATCAGATTTGCTTCCGCCTCTATACGGCAGCCCGACTGGTGACACAGGCCTATACGCCGATGCTGACAGAACTGGGCATCACCTATCCGCAGTACCTCGTGCTGATGGTGCTCTGGGAAAAGGACAATCAGCCCGTGAACGACATAGCCCATCGCTTGTTGTTAGAGACGAACACCGTCACTCCTCTACTCCAGCGCATGGAAAAACTTGGTATCGTCTCTCGCAAAAAAGGTGAGCTGGACAAGCGCCAGCAGATTGTCAGCCTGACAGAAAAGGGAAAAGCGATGGAGGAACATGCGTTCAACTCAATTCCTTCAGGCATGGACGAGATATTCTCAGCATGCCCACTGAAGCCAAAAGACTATCCGCGTCTGGCACAGGAATTGGACTCGATTATTGACACACTTAAAAAATAATAGATTATGGCACATCAATGTGAAAATTGCAAATTCCGGGCTCATTACGACAAGAAGCCGAACTCGCTGATGGGACGTTTCTGGCGCTGGCACATCAACTTCTGCCCAGGCTGGAAAGCCTATTTCACCTCTCTCCCTGCTGACCAGCAGCAGGCACTACGCGAAAAGTATCAGTTTACAAAATATCAATAACACTTTAAAACTACAAAATTATGGCAAAAGAGTATTTCCCGTTTACCGGTAAGATTCCTTTCGAGGGAAAGGATAGTAAGAATGTAATGGCTTTCCACTATTACGAGCCAGAGAAGGTCGTGATGGGAAAGAAAATGAAGGACTGGCTGAAGTTCGCTATGGCTTGGTGGCATACACTGGGTGGCGCTTCTGCTGACCAGTTTGGTGGAGAGACCCGCAGCTACGAGTGGGACAAGACTGCTGATCCCGTTCAGCGTGCCAAGGACAAGATGGATGCCGGCTTCGAGATTATGGATAAGTTGGGCATCGAGTACTTCTGCTTCCACGATATTGACCTCGTTCAGGAGGCTGATACCATTGCAGAATATGAGGAGCGCATGAAGGCTATCACCGACTACGCTCTGGAGAAGATGAAGCAGTTCCCCAACATCAAGCTGCTGTGGGGTACCGCTAACGTATTCAGCAACAAGCGCTATATGAACGGTGCTTCTACCAACCCCGATTTCGACGTGGTAGCCCGTGCCATTGTTCAGATCAAGAACGCTATCGACGCTACCATCAAGCTCGGTGGTACCAACTATGTGTTCTGGGGTGGTCGTGAGGGCTACATGAGTCTGCTGAACACCGACCAGAAGCGTGAGAAGGAGCACATGGCAACCATGCTGACCTTGGCTCGCGACTATGCACGCAGCAAGGGTTTCAAGGGCACGTTCCTCATCGAACCGAAGCCTATGGAGCCTTCTAAGCACCAGTATGATGTGGATACAGAGACTGTGATTGGTTTCCTGAAGGCTCACGGTCTGGATAAGGACTTCAAGGTGAACATCGAGGTGAACCACGCTACACTGGCTGGTCATACCTTCGAGCACGAGCTGGCTTGCGCTGTGGACGCTGGTATGCTGGGTTCTATCGACGCTAACCGCGGTGATGCACAGAACGGTTGGGATACCGACCAGTTCCCCATCGACAACTTCGAGTTGACACAGGCCATGATGGAGATTATCCGCAACGGCGGCCTAGGCAATGGCGGTACCAACTTCGACGCCAAGATCCGTCGTAACTCTACCGACCTCGAGGATCTGTTCATCGCTCACATTAGCGGTATGGATGCTATGGCTCGTGCCCTGATGAACGCTGCTGATATCCTGGAGAACTCAGAACTTCCCGCCATGAAGAAGGCTCGCTACGCCAGCTTCGACAGCGGTATCGGTAAGGACTTCGAGGATGGCAAGCTGACGCTTGAGCAGGTTTACGAGTATGGCAAGAAAGTTGAAGAGCCGAAGCAGACCTCTGGTAAGCAGGAGAAGTATGAGACCATCGTTGCCCTCCATTGCAAGTAATCTGTATCGTTTCAGACAATTTTTGGATTGTTTCAGATTTGGATTTATCGGAATAATATCGTAATTTTGCAATCGAAATAGTAATCAAATAACAAAATCGTTTAACAACTAAAAATAAAAGCATTATGGACAAGAAGAAATCAATTGAGTCATTACAGTTTTTCGTAACTCATCTGGCAGAAGGTGCCATCGTTCACAAGCAGCAGGGTATGATTTTCAAGTCGCAGGGCTTCGCCAAGCTCGGAGAGAAGTACATCGGCCACTTTGGTGAAGAGATGGGCTGGGTAGAGAAGTTCACAGAGCGTATTCTCGACCTCGGAGGTGACGTTAAATTCGAGGGTATGAAAAGCCGCGAACTCATCGCAGATCCCATCGAGTATGTCAAGGCTGACCTGGCTATCCAGACGCCAGGCGTTGAGTTGCTGATGAAGTGCATGGAGGGTGTGAAGGACGATCCCACCACCTACGACCTGCTGAAGGACTACCTGAAGGACGAGGAGGAAGACCTCTACTGGAGCCAGGGCGCAGTGGAGCTCATCGAGAAGATTGGCACGCAGAACTGGCTGTTGCTGCAACTGTAAGTTGTTTCTCGCGGCATCGCATGGTGCTTCTGCACCTCGACCCAAATACAGTGCAAGTCAAATGAGCAGAGCCAAGCTTGCTTGAGCTATGCCATGACGTAGCCTGTATTCGCAACGAACGTTGCAAATAAATTTTTTCTTCAAAACGGGACGGTGTAGCCGGAGTGACTGTTCTACGGATTCAGACACCACGCAAAGCCGTCCCTTCATTATCAAATCACCTAAAACATTTACGATTATGGCAAAGATGAAATGCCCCTGTAAGTATACTTACGACCCAGAGAAGGGTGACCCCAAGCAAGGAATACCTCCCGGAACACAGTTTGAAGACCTGCCCGATACGTGGCGTTGCCCCCGCTGCAAGCGGAAGAAGGAGAAATTCGTACCCGTAGAAGAATAATCACGACAATAAATGACATTTCATCAGTTAACACTTTCTGACCGCGAGTCAATGCAGGCAGTTACGCTACCCTCTGGGCGGCGTAACTGCAACTACACCTTTGCCAACCTTGTGGGATGGCAGTTTTGGTACTACACCGAGGTGTGCGTACTTGAAAACGCCGTTGTGCTACGCTATACCTTCGATGGTCAGCGAGCGTATATGGTTTGTGCGTCAGAAGCGTTGTCGCTGGAACTTATTAAGGCATTATTTGATGATAGCAATGGTAATTTGACCTTGATTGGGCTTGAAGACTCGCAAGTTGCACAATTATCAATTATCAATTGTCAATTATCAATTACAACAGAGCCGCTACGTGACCAATACGATTACATCTATCGTCGCACTGATCTCGCAACGCTTCATGGCAGACATCTGGATGCCAAGCGCAATCACATCCATCGTTTCCGTGCGGAACATCCCGATTTTGAATATCGGCCTCTTACGCCAGAATTCTTTGACGAATGTCGCCGACTTACCGCGATATGGCAGGAGGACAAGGCTGCGATTAAGCGAGAGCAGAGTGATGCTTGCATCGACTCTGCCGAGCGTGAGCAGACTCGAACGGAGTTCAAGGATGAGAGCGATACTATCGATGCCGAGCTTCGCGTGATGGAGACCATATTCTCGAATTGGGAGGCTCTCGGCATGATAGGTGGAAGCATCATAGTGGACGGACGTATGGTGGCTTTCACATACGGCTCCGCTGTCACCACCGACACCTTCGACGTCTGTGTGGAGAAAGCCGATCGTCATGTGGAGGGTGCCTTCGCCATCATCAACCAGCAGTTCGCCGAGCACCTGCCTGAGCAATATATCTATATGAACCGCGAAGAAGATATGGGAATCCAAGGTCTTCGCCGAGCGAAATTGTCGTATCACCCTGAAATACTATTGACATACAATGCCGTACATATTACAGAGAATGACTGAAGATGACGCGCCGTTGACCGCCCGCTGGATGGTGCGACAATACGGTTTTGACCGCGCTGAGGTGGAGTCGTGGATGCAAGACCTGCATTTCAACTGGGCCTTGAGTGTCAAAGCATTAGATGAAAACGGTCATGTCATAGGGCTGCTCAATATGAGTGACTATCGGATTGAGGAGGAGACACCGCAGATCCTGAAAGACAAGCCGGAGCTGATAAAAAGTCTAAACGCCCAACGTTATATCGCAGTCTTTTCGTTCATTGTTGCTGAAGAATATCGCGGTACCCGATTGAACTACGACATGCTGATGTCAATCATGCCCGAGTTGAAAACCCAATACGATTTCATCTTCATTCCTGTGCTGCATCGCCTCAAGACTCATCAATACTGGCAACGTTGGGGTGCGAAGGAGTTTTATCGCGATGAGGATTGTGTGGATTACAAATTGGATATTTAGAATCTTTGCATCATAAAATAGGGAATATAAAATGAGCATCACTATAGGTCTTTTGATTCCTCTGCTGGGCACAATGCTTGGCTCTGCCTTCGTGTTCTTCATGCGAGACGAAATGTCGGCCCGTTTGCAAAAGACATTGTTGGGTTTCGCTTCGGGTGTGATGGTGGCGGCATCAGTGTGGTCACTGTTGATTCCATCCATGGAGATGGTAGCAGACAGCGGACGGTGGTCGGTTTTGCCCGCTGCCGTCGGTTTTCTGTTGGGTATGGGATTCCTGCTGATGATTGACGAGATGACGCCCCACCTGCATATCGGCACAGACAAGCCAGAGGGTCCCCGTTCAAGACTCTCTCGAACGGCTATGCTGGCATTGGCTGTCACCATCCACAATCTGCCTGAAGGTATGGCAGTGGGTGTGGTGTTTGCGGGAGCAGAGAATGGTGCAGCAGGACTGTCGCTGGCCAGTGCCTTGGCTGTAAGCATTGGTATTGCAATCCAGAATATACCTGAGGGTGCCATCATCTCCATGCCTATGCGGGCGGCAGGCAATTCCAAAAGGAAGTCATTCTTCATCGGTTCTTTGAGTGGAGCCGTGGAACCCCTTGGCGGGTTGGCAGTAGTGTTGTTGGCTTCGCTCATGACACCCGTTTTGCCCTACATGCTGGCCTTTGCAGCAGGAGCCATGTTCTACGTCGTTGTCGAGGAACTGATTCCAGAAGCTAACGAGGGAGAGCACTCCAATCTCAGTACCATCGGTTTCGCTATTGGATTCGTACTGATGATGGTGCTTGACGTGGTGATGGGATAGTTATTCCTCTTGTGCCGCTTTTTTGATGGCATCTTCATAGCCTGTCAAAGCTGCAAAGGGCGCAAACTGGGCAGCACGGTTCCACATCGACATCCTCGGATGATGCTTTGGCTCGTAATGCGGCAGATTGATAATATCGTCGTAATCGTGATTGACTTCGTCTTCCTCTGTCACGACTCGGCCATTCAAGCGAGCTTGATGGCTCTCGCTGTTCCATCGGTTCATGCCTTGTGTCCTCCTATCTGTTTGTTGCGCTCCTTGGCTGTGGCACCTTCCTCGAAGTTCAGACCACGAAGGATGGCATTCTTGCCGAAACGCTTTTTGATTTTCAACTGTGCCTCCTGCATACGACGCTCCTTGTCAAGTTTGGCCTGTTCTTCCTGACGTTGCTTCTCCAAAGCCTCGTAATCAGTGAAGAGGTCAAGCTGCTGGGGAGCATTGTCCTGTGCTGCTACCGATTCCTCTGAAACCACATGGTTCGTTGTCAGGTTAAGCCTGCGAATCAACAAATCTGGATTCACGCAGTGGTCAAACAATTCTGTTGTCCCTTCCATGATAAGCCGTGAGGATGATGTAGGCCTCTCAAAGTTAAAAGTGCTGTGGGCATGTTTGGGTACGGCTTTTCCGTAGTAGTTGGTGGTAATCTCGCCATGATACTTCTCACGGATTTCCGGACGTGTCAGACTCTCCGCATCATAACCTACGGTCAATACCAACTGGTCAGTCACCAGACGCTTCGATACGAGGTCGAGTGCCATTCCCTCAGCCATTTCACGTATCACCACACGGGCTTTCTTAAACGTGTATGGTTCCTGCAGCACCTGTCCGCTGCTGAAGGAGTTGGTCTCTGGACGGTATGCCTTTACGGCCTCCATCGTACACGGTTCCCAGCCCCAGGCATGGTCTATCAACAGTTCTGCGTTCACGCCAAACAGCCTATACAGCAATCCTTCGTTCTGTACGGACATTCTGGCCAGTTTGCCCATCGTATCGATGCCATAGACGGCCAGTTTCTCAGCTATACCATGCCCTACGCGCCAGAACTTGGTCAGAGGCCGGTAGTCCCAAAGCTCACGCCGATACGACATTTCATCCAATTCGGCTATACGCACACCGTTCTTGTCGGCAGGCAGATGATTGGTGCTCACCATCATCTTCTTGGCCACAATATCCATTGCCACCTTAGCCAGATACATGTTTGTGCCGATGCCAGCCGTTGCCGTGATGCCTGTCGTGGCCAGCACGTCACGAATCACCTTCATCGCCAACTCATGTGCTGTCATCTTGTATGTACCCAGATAGGACGTTACATCCATGAACACCTCGTCGATGCTATAGACGTGTATATCTTCAGGAGCAATATATTTCAGGTAAGTCTGATAGATCTTGGTGCTCACCTCGATATAGTGAGCCATACGTGGCGGTGCTGCGATATAGTCGATTTCGAGGTCTGGATGTGCCTTTAGTTCCAGGTCATTATATGATTTGCCTGTCATCCTCCAGCCAGCAGCTCTTTTGCGCTCGTTATTGACATCGCGCACTCTCTGAACCACCTCAAACAATCGCGCACGACCACCGATGCCGTATGCTTTCAGCGACGGAGAGACAGCCAGACAGATGGTTTTCTCTGTCCTCGACACATCTGCCACAACGAGATTTGTGGTCAGCGGGTCAAGTCCCCTGTCAACACATTCCACTGAAGCGTAGAACGACTTCAGATCGATGGCGATATATGTCCGTTGTTGACCCAGCATACCTTAATAATTCCCAAAACTTTTTGCAAATATAGTGATTTTCAGCCAATTCTTGTTACTTTTGTGCACATATTTAAATGTATTTATGCCAAAAGAGCGAAACAAAGCAGACGATTATCGGTTCCTAATGACTGGCACAGGCGTTCCGCAGGAGGAGCGCAAAGGATTGAAGTGGATTCACAAAGCCACGTTCCAGGGCTATCAGCCTGTCATCGCTGATGCCCTCGCCCTCAATTACCAACGAGAGTTCCCATGTCGGCTGCTGATGACTTCCAATCTGCTCTGAAGGCTTCAGTCTGACGTGGTCGAATTGGATAGAATTCTTCACGGCTGCAAATATACGACAATATTTTCAAACAACGGCCCTGCATGGTCGCTGCAATGGGAGTACATCGCCAACATCCTCTATGCACTCGTTATCCGCAGATTATCGATAGTGGCATTAGGCATCTGTGTGGCTATATTCGCTGTGATGACCATCATCCTCTGCCTGAATATCGATGTAACTGGATTCCTTGAAGAGCGCAGTTATGCATCGTATACCGTTGTCGGCGGTTGGAGCACCACGCCCGACCAGCTTCAGGTGGGTCTTACCCGTCTGCTCTATCCCTTCTTCTGCGGACTGCTTATCTCGCGCATAGGTAAATTAATAAAGGTACGTGATGGATTCTGGTGGTGTTCACTGATGATAATCGTATTGTTCTGTATGCCATGGATGGGACTTGGCACCGAGGACGAGGCCCGTTGGACGAACGGACTCTACGAGGCCGTCTGTATCTTCATCTATATCTTTGTTGCCGTCTGCATCTTTGTGCTCGCAATCCTTGTAGCCTACGGTGCCTACAAACTCTACGATCTGCCTGTGCGTGAGTGGCTGAAAAAGAAATGGTTTAGTTTAGAAAAATGATATTATGCAAGGAAACTTTTCGTACCACAATCCCACACTTGAGAAACTGCGAGAGGGTATCAAGATAGCCCGCGAGAACAACGTGGATTGGATTCTCGCCCTCTGCGACGGCATGACCGACGAGCAGATAGCCGAGGCTGGACTTGAAGCCCTGAAGAACTGGATGCTGGATGTAGGTCTGCCACTCACCATCAGCGAAAACGTAAGACTTTATAGTGATGGCGAGAGGAAGTTAGTATGTGAGATTTTCGGGAGAAGATTATAAAACAGCAGGGAGCAGCATCCACAGTGGGTGTTGTTCCCTATTATTTTGGAATGATCAATAGTTGAATCCGTGTCCATTCCACACCAGTTCATCTTATTCGTGGCATTGTCGTAGCGATAGAAACTGAGAATGTCGAACTGCCCCATCACGTCACTCCTGTTCCTGGGGATCGTCACCAAAGAAGGGTCCTTTACGGGTGTTGACAAGTTCAAGTTTGTTCCCATCAGTCCACTTGTAGGTATCGTACGTTCTTTCGTTGGCATCGCTGCGATAGTTGGTTGTGACGGTTTTGTCTTCTGGGTGGATCTCGGGGTTGAACAAGTCCTTCCACTCTTCCACCTCCTCAAACTTCTGCTGGGGAGTCCAGACATAACCAGCATACAATTCTGCAACCTGTCCTCTGGTATAGTACCCACGGAAAACCTGCAGGTCTGGGATGCCGTCGAAGTTGATATCCGTCGTATCGTTTATCCATGTCATATGTGCCGCTGTTTCAGGACTCACATAGTCCACGAGTTCGTGGTGACATTCAAAGGCGACTTTACCGTTCTTATATCCCATCACGACGATACTATCACACTCTTCATTGTCGGCTTTGATGAACTGACATTCGAAACGGTACTGTTGGCACTCGGTTATGCTGTCAGAGTCAGCGATAACGCTCTCACCCTGTGCCTTCTTACCTCCGCATGCCATTAGCATCATCAGAGCGGAGATTATCAAAATGCTTTTTCTCATAACGATATCATGTTTAGGTGTTATTTGTAGCCCAAGAACTCTTTCAGGCCAAGGCAATTTTCGAGGTCATTCCTGCCTACGTAGAAGGGGCCAGGAGAAACCAAATCGATCTGCTCGAATGCCTTGTCGATATAGGCATTCACATCGTAGCCGTATGGGAATTTCTTGTCCAAAACAATTTGGTTTTCTGATTCAACTATTGTTAATTTTGGTGCAAATATAGCGATAATTCAGCAATTATCACTATCTTTGCAAATAAAATATGCGAAAATATGAAAAGAATGTATTGTGATATGGATTGTTGTAAGGTATTGATGGTAGCTTGCATATTTCTGTGCAGCAGTGCTGGTGCACAAGACCAGCGTTTCGAGAATCCGCCGCAAGAGGCTCACCCTTACGTGTGGTGGCACTGGATTAATGGCAATACATCCAAGGATGGTATTCAGAAAGACTTGGAATGGATGAACCGCATCGGCATTGTCGGTTTTCATCAGTTTGACGCTGGCGGTGCAATGATGCAAGGTCTGCCCCCCATAGTGCCGCAGACACCTTATCTGAGTGAGGCTTGGAAGGAGAACTTCGCTTACGCCATCCATCTGGCCGATTCGTTAGGAATGGAGGTGGGCATAGCCTCTGCACCAGGATGGAGCAGCACTGGCGGCCCTTGGGTTCAACCGGAAGATGCAATGAAGAAGCTCACCTGGCGCTCACTGGAGATGAATGGTAACGGTAAGAGTCAGACACTAAGGTTGCCGGAGCCATACAAGACCATCGGCCGTTTCCAGAACGTGAGTGCTGGCATATATGCTCCCGTGTTTGAACGGATACCTCAGTGGTACCAGGACATTGCTGTCGTGGCCGTACGGGTGCCGGATGCAGAAAAGAGTATGAAGGAACTCGGCGCCACTATTACTACCAGCGGTGGAGATTTCACCGTGGAGCAGCTCACCAACGGAGATATCAATGACGGAAGCGAACTGGCCATCAACAAAGAAGGTACCCACGCCTGGATTCAATACTCCTTCCCGGAGTCCGTGACCATCCGCTCCTTCACACTGGTGGGCGGACAGGTACAGGGACAATTCGACCACAACCGGACCTACGACAATACGCTTCTGTGCAGCCAGGATGGTAAGACCTGGACGGAAGTCGTCCGCGTGCCTTCTTCCAATCTGGCACAGATCACCGTGGATATCCCGGAAACCACCGCCAAGCACTTCCGTCTGATGGTTGTGAATCCTCAGCCAGACTACAGCCTGATCTACTATGGCGCTCAGGTAGTGATACCCACAGGTACCGCCATCCACGAGTGGAAGCTGAATACGGTCTATAAGGTGAACCACGCCGAGGAAAAGGCAGGCTTCACTTCGCCCGGAGACCTGCTGACACTCCCCACGCCAACCACGGATGCCCCAGTGCAGGAAACCATAGACCTCACCGACAAGGTAAAGGACGGTGTGCTTATCTGGAAGGCTCCTGCCGGCAAATGGCGTATCTACCGCTTTGGCGCTTCCCTCACCGGCAAGCAGAATCACCCTGCTCCACCAGAAGCCACAGGCTTGGAAGTGGACAAACTGGATGCAGATGCCTGGAACCGCTATTTCCATACCTATCTGGATATGTATAAGGATGCTGCTGGAGGCTTGTTGGGAGCACGAGGCATCCAGTATCTGATGATCGACAGTTATGAGGCCGAACAGATGACCTGGACACCTAAGATGGAACAGGCCTTCAAGAACGCCAGAGGCTATGATTTGCGCCCCTGGCTGCCCGCCCTCACTGGTGAGATCATTGGTTCTTCCAAGGCTACTGAGGGTTTCCTTTTCGACTGGCGGGAAACCATCGGCGAACTCTTTGCCGCCAATAACGACCGCGTGAACGATATTCTCCATGAATACGGGATGAAGGGCCGGTACACGGAAAGCCACGAGAACGCCCGCACTTTCGTGGGCGACGGAATGGATCCCAAGCGCACGGCCACCGTGCCGATGGCTGCCATCTGGACGGTAGGTGCTGCGGAAAGCGTCGCCTACCAGGCCGACATTCGCGAATCGGCATCGACCGCACATATCTACGGACAGAATATCGTGGCAGGCGAAAGCTTTACCACCAACGGGATGTTAGGCGGTGCCTACAGCTGGTATCCCGGGAATCTGAAGGAAGTGGCCGACGTAGCCATGATGAGTGGTCTCAACCGTTTCTTTATCCACGAAAGCCCCCACCAGCCTTCCGACGAATTCCGTCCAGGTCTGGGTCTCTTGATCTTCGGACAATGGTTCAGTCGTCATGAAACGTGGGCGGAATATGCCAAGTACTGGATGGACTACCTGGCCCGCAGCAGCTATTATCTGCAGGCAGGCCGCAATGTGGCCGATGTACTCTGGTATTATGGCGAGGATACGAATATTGCATCAGCTTATGCTCATACCCTGCCAGATGTGCCCGACTGCTATGCTTATGATTTCTGCAGTCCGCACGCCCTGCTCCACTGTATCTCGGCTCAGGATTATAAGGTGATTGCTCTGGGGGAACACACGCAGAATATGAGCATAGAAGTGCTTCGGAAACTGCACAAACTAGTTACCGAAGGCGTCTTCCTTATCGGAAAGGAGCCCCAGCAGATGGCAGGACAGGGTGACAATGATGCAGAATTCGAGCGTCTGAAGTCCGACATCTGGCACGCCGCCCGACAAAATGTGTGGACCGGCTCCGTTGCCGAGGGTCTGCAGCGTTCTGGTGTGGCTCCAGATTTCCAATCCTCTGTTCCCGGTATACGTTTCGTGCACCGCGTGGATGGTGAACGGAATATTTACTGGGTGCGCAATTTTAGTGGAAAGGAAGTGGATGCGGACATTGTGCTCCGCGATGCCAAGGGCACCCTTACCGTGATGAATCCCGTCACAGGCAAGCCCGTTTACGGTGCACTCAAGGATGGACGGCTACATCTGGGGGCTGACGACGCCCTCTTTGTGGTAGCCGATCCGCATGCCGCCCCAGCAGCAGAGCCAATGCCTCTGAAGCCCGCAGGCGAAGTGACTCTCAACGGCCCCTGGATGGTTTCCTTCGAAGGTCAGGACGCCCCCCAAGGCATCCGGGAATGGCAGACACTCTCCTCCCTCACGGAGTCTGACGAGGAAGCCGTGAAGTATTTCTCTGGCACCGCTACCTATATGAATACTTTTACCCTGCCCAAGAAGAACCTGCCCGCAGGTCTGTCTATTGATCTGGGAGAAGTAGGTCAGATGGCCGATGTCTTCATCAACGGCGAGCACGTGGATTTCCTATGGAAAGCCCCATACAAAGTGAACTTCGAAGGCAAGTTGAAACCCGGTAAGAATACGATCGAAGTGAAGGTAGTGAATACCTGGGTGAACCGCCTGATCGGTGATGGACAACCAGGCGTAGAGGGCCACAGCTTTACCCCCGTTCCCTTCTATGGAGTCAAGAGCCTCTCACAGAATATGGGTACCCTCATCCCCGCCGGCCTGATGGGGCCCGTGCACTTGCAGATCCTTCGTTAAAAAGAGACCTCCCCGCTTTTCAATCGGCGGGGAGGTCTCTTATTTAGGCTCTATGTCGGCATACTCGCGGGCGACATCCTTGATGCAGGGACAGTCCTTTAGGGGGTTCAGGTCGTGATGCCCTACGATCACGGCGCGGGAGTAACGCCGGTGCAGGTCTTCGAGCAACTGTCGCATCGCAGTCTTCTGCGCTGGAGTACGCGTATCGGCGGGTTGACCGCGGATGTCGAGCCCGCCCTCGTAGCAAACGCCGATCGAGTGGGCGTTGTGGTTCTTGCAGTGAGCACCGACCATCCATTCTGGTCTTCCCGGCTCAATCGCTCCGTTACGACGGACGACGTAGTGGTAGCCGATGCCGAGGTGGAAACCCCGCTGGCGATGCCAACTGTCGATCTGAGCCGCCGAACTCATCTGGTCGGGCCTCACTGCCGAACAATGAATAATAATCAATGTGATCGTTCTCATCACTCTTAACTCTTAATTCTTAACTCACTTCATACAACTCTGCACAAAGAAGGTCGTAATCACGAGGGTGATGAGCGACCCGGTGAACTTCAGGATCTTACCGATCGTCTGACGCTTTGACTTCAAAAACTTCAACATAGCTTGTCACTTTTAGG
>JAEEGG010003284.1_pt1 | contig 40404 bp, 36 predicted proteins | sample 9134161 | NCBI WGS metagenome assembly JAEEGG01 (sample SAMN16246543, study PRJNA631951) | gut metagenome | biome: gut microbiome; feature: rumen; material: CR-attached | host: Bos | place: Iran: Karaj | collected 2018-10 | reverse complement strand
TCACGTCGGCACTCTCCTGGAAGGGGAATATCCATTTGTCCTCGGCCTCACATACGTTCTTCCATTGTGCGATAGTCTCTTGCGCCGTATAAGCTCCCTTGTTGTAGTCGCGGATGATGCGGCGTAGCAGTCGGTTGTCACGTACTGGAATCCAGTTGTGGTCATCCAGCGAGATACTTGTCAGGGCAGAGATATAAATCTTGTATTTCAGTGAGTTAGGAATCTTTTTCGTGAGTAGTGGGTTCAGGGCGTGGATACCCTCGATGATCAGTACGGTGTCGTTAGAGAGCTTCAGCTTCTTTCCGTTCCACTCACGCTTACCTGTCACGAAGTTATACTCAGGTATCTCTACACGTTCGCCTTGCATCAGTCGGAGCAAGTGGTCTTCCAGCAACGAATACTCTACCGTCTCGATATTATCGAAGTCATAGTCACCATTGGGTAGTTTTGGCGTGTCCACACGATTCACGAAATAGTCGTCGGTCGAGAATGATACAGGACGCAGTCCGCAAGCCAAAAGTTGTACGCTCAGACGTTTGCAGAATGTTGTCTTTCCAGATGACGACGGTCCTGTAATCAGCACCATCTTCACTGGGTCTTTCTCTCGATGGAATCTGCGTTCTATCTCTTCGGCAATCTGTACGATTTTCTTTTCCTGCAGGGCTTCGCTCACCTGAATCAGCTCTGAGGCATGTCCGCGCATGATGGCTTTGTTCACGTCACCGGCATTCGATAGACGCATGATGATGTCCCAGCGTGTTTTCTCTGCAAACATCTCGAAAGTCTTGGGTTGGTCCACCTTCTCTGCCACCTGATTGGGGTTGTTCCAATCGGGCACGCGCAGTAACAGTCCTTCTTCATATCGCTCCAGATTCCATACCTTCAGATAACCGGCTGAGGGTACCAATGGGCCGTAGTAGTAATCCACGGTGTCGCCCAGTGTGTAGTAATCTGAATAGATATGTCCGCTTGTCTCCAGCAGTTTTACCTTGTCTGCAAATCCCCGTTCGGCAAACACGCGGATGGCCTCCTCATTGGTGGCTTCCGTGCGACGGAAAGGCATATCCATATCGATGATTTCCTGCATCCGCAGCTTGATTTGCTGCACGTCGTCGTCAGTCAACTGACTGCCGTCCTTTTTCTTGAAGTTGCAGTAATAGCCTCTGCAGAGTGAGTGCTCAATAAAGAGTTTCGAACCAGGGAATACGTCCTGTGTAGCTTTGTAGAGCACAAAACTAAGTGAGCGCACATAGACGCGATGTCCGCTGCCCTCGCGAGCATCCAGAAACTCTACGTCGCGATTCTGATACAGACGGAACTTTAGTCCCTGTGAGGCATTATTCACTTTTGCCGAAACCACAGGGTAGGGCAACTTGATTTCATCGGCAAACTCCTGATAGACGTCGAGCAGGGAAGTTCCTTCAGGGAAACTCTTCGTCACATTATTATTCTTGCAACGGATTTGGAGCATGGTATTCTTTTTTTAGTTTGTTGCAAAGGTACATCTTTTTATGGAAAACGCCAAATCTTTGTCACCTTTTCCACTTTTTTGTCAGTCCTGCTGCTTTGTATTGTGAGGAATTCTCAAAGTAGATTTGGTATTTCTCTCGATTTGCAGTATCTTTGCAAGCGAATATGAATTAAAGGAATCTGATACAACGATAAGAATATAAGTGATATGGCGCAAAGAGAATGGAAAGAGATTAGAAAATTCGAGGAGATTCTCTTCGAAGAGTATAATGGTATAGCAAAGATTACGATAAACCGTCCGCGCTACCGTAATGCGTTTACGCCAAAGACAACGCTGGAGTTGAGTCAGGCGTTCGCACAGTGCAGGGAGTTGCAGCGCATCCGCGTGGTGTTGCTCACGGGTGCGATGAGCGAGGTGCCAGAGGGAAAGACACTGGCCGACGTGAAGCATGCGTTCTGCAGTGGTGGCGATATGCATGTGAAGGGTCGTGGTGGCTATATCGATGATGAGGGCGTACCCCGTCTGAGTGTGCTGGATGTGCAGATGCAGATTCGCAGACTGCCCAAGCCTGTAATCGCCATGGTGAATGGTTATGCCATCGGTGGTGGTCATGTGCTGCATCTGGTGTGCGATCTGACAATAGCGTCGGAGAATGCTATCTTTGGACAGACAGGTCCTAAGGTGGGCTCGTTTGATGCTGGATTCGGCTCTTCTTACTTGGCTCGTATCGTGGGTCAGAAGAAGGCGCGCGAAATTTGGTTCATGTGTCGTCAGTATTCGGCTAAGGAGGCCGAGGAGATGGGCATGGTGAACAAGGTGGTGCCTATCGAGCAGCTGGAGGATGAGTGCGTGAGCTGGGCCGAGACAATGATGGAACGTTCGCCCATCGCCCTGCGTATGATTAAGGCCGGACTGAATGCAGAGCTGGACGGACAGGCCGGTATTCAGCAGTTGGCTGGCGACTGCACCATGCTGTATTACTTCCTGGACGAGGCACAGGAGGGCGGCAAAGCGTTCCTGGAGAAACGTAAACCAAACTTTGATCAGTATCCACAGATACCTTAAGACATAGTAACTGGGTTTTTTAAAGACACATTAACATAATAACAAAAATACTGATTAACTGGATTTTAAAGACACAGTAACATATTAACAAATACAGATTAACGGGAATTTAAAGACATAATAACAAAATAACATATTATTAGATTAATATATTAGGAATGAATGGGATGGATATTGAGATGCTGGTGAAGAAGGTGATGGCGTGTGCGGTGAATATACGCAAACATCTTGGACCTGGCTATTTGGAGTCTGTTTATAAGAATGCTATGTTGGTTGAGCTTGAGAAAAATGGCTTGACTTATGAGGTGGAGAAACCTATCAACGTCTATTATGAAAATGTATTAGTCGGTGAGTTTAAAGCCGATATCGTCGTAGAAGGTTCGTTGATTTTGGAGTTGAAAGCTGTTAGTTCATTGCATGTGGCTCACGAGATTCAGCTGGTCAATTACCTTACTGCCACAGGTATAGATGATGGATTATTGATAAACTTCGGTTCTGAAGAATTACAATTCAAGCGTAAGTTCCGTGTCTATCGTAAACGCTTCAGTTAATATACAAATCTGTAATTAATATGTTATCCGTTATTAATCTGTTAATATTTTATCTGTTATAAAAATATATATGTTAATATGTTATTGTGTTACTGTGTCTTAAAAACTAGTTACTCTGTCTTTCAAAAATGATAGTATGGCAATGAAAGTTAATATATCAGAGCGGGTGCTCCATTTCAAGCAGCCGGCAGGAACCAGTCGCGGGGTATATACGGAGCGACGGATATGGTTGGTTAATGTGTCCGACGGAGAGGCCGTTGGCGTAGGTGAGTGTGCACCGCTGCTCGATTTGAGTTGCGACGCCATGGAGCCTGCAGTATATAATAAGGTGCTGAGGGGCTTCTGTGACCAGGTGGAGCAGACGGGCGAGATACCCTATGAGGAGATGCGCGACTATCCATCGATGCTCTTTGGACTGGAAACGGCGATGATGGATGTAAGAAGTAAGAAGGCTGATCGCAAAGGCATACTCTTCGACACACCCTTTGCCCGCGGCGAACAAGGTATCACGATCAACGGACTGGTGTGGATGGGAAACCACGAGGAGATGTTGCAGCGCATGGAGGAGAAACTGAAACTGGGCTTCCGTTGCGTGAAACTGAAAGTGGGGGCTATCGACTTTGACCAGGAGCTGGATCTGGTGAAGCGTATCCGCGAGCGGTTCTCGTATCACGAGGTGGAACTGAGACTGGATGCCAATGGCGGGTTCCGTCCTGACGAGGCACTCTATAAGCTGGAACTGCTGTCGCAATATGCCATCCACAGCATCGAGCAGCCAATCAAGCAGAAGCAGTGGGCAATGATGGCTGAGCTCTGCAGGGAGTCGCCACTGCCCATAGCCCTTGATGAGGAACTGATAGGTATCAGCGACCCGGATGCGAAGCGTCAGATGCTGCGTATCATCAAGCCGCGCTATATTGTCCTGAAGCCATCGCTTCATGGCGGTATGATGGGTTGCAGGGAATGGATAGAGATAGCCAGGGATGAGGGTATCGGCTCATGGATCACGTCGGCACTGGAGAGTAACATCGGGTTGAACGCTATCGCGCAGTTCTGCAGTGAGGTGTATGGCGAGAATATCAAGATGCCGCAGGGGCTGGGTACTGGTCAGCTCTTCACGGATAATATACCGATGCCATTGGAAATACGTGGGGATAAACTATGGATCTCGAAGAATTCTTAGCCGAATGGCACAGCGGGAGCCCAACGGTGCTGGTGCATACCAGTGGGTCGACGGGTAAGCCAAAGCCGATGTATGTGGAGAAACGACGTATGGAGGCTTCGGCTCGTATCACATGTCAGTTCCTGGGACTGAAACAGGGGGATACGGCACTGCTGTGTATGTCGCTCGACTATATCGCCGGTAAGATGATGGTGGTGAGGGCGCAGACCTGGGGGCTGAGGCTTCTCTCTGTTGCGCCCAGTGGACATCCGCTGAGTGCGGTGACGGAACCCGTGGATTTTGCGGCGATGGTGCCGATGCAGGTGTATAACACGTTGCAGGTGCCTGAGGAGCGGGAGAGGCTGATGGCCGTGAGACACCTGATTATCGGTGGTGGCGCTATTGATGATGCGCTGGCCAGGGAACTGGCAGGTTTCCCCAACCACGTATGGAGCACGTACGGGATGACGGAGACGCTGTCGCATATTGCACTGAGACGATTGAGCGGTGCTGAGGCCAGCGACTGGTACACACCTTTCGAGGGCGTCAGTCTGTCGCAGACGGATGAGGGCTGTCTGGTGATTGATGCCCCTGCCGTGCACGACGGTCCGCTGGTGACCAACGATATCGTGGAGCTGTCGGACAAGGGCTTCCGTATCCTGGGACGCAAGGATAATGTGATATGTTCGGGCGGTATCAAGATACAGACAGAGGAGGTGGAGCGAATGCTGAAGCCACATCTGCCTGCTCCGTTTATGATTACGAAACGGCCTGACAGGAAATTCGGTGAACAAGTGGTATTGCTCACCGAATCAACGGATATGGATCGTGTCAGGGAAATCTGTCAGCAGGTGCTGCCTAAATTCTGGCAACCACGTAGCTACGCGCATATCGACGCCTTGCCGATGACGGAGACGGGAAAGCCGGCACGCAAGGAGGCGGAGGGATATGCATTAAACATTAAAGATTAAACATTAAAGATTAGCCTTCGCGGTAGAAGTCCAGGGCTTCTTCAATCTCTTCTTTTGTGGCTGTCTGGTTGATGCGGATGTCACCGATGCCGCCCAGCAAGGTGAAGTTGATGTCGCGACCGGTGTTCTTCTTGTCGTGGGTCATCAGTTCCAGCAGGGTGGGGTAATCATCGCAGGTGATAGGCATGCGTCCGTAGTGCTCGAAGATGAAGCGTGTCATCTGGCGCATCTTCTCTACAGGGAAACTGGTCTTGGCCACGCTCAGGTATAGTTCGCATACCAATCCCCATGCTACGGCATAGCCATGAAGCACAGGCTTGCGCTGTAGGGCTAATGACTCGAAGGCATGGCCTACGGTATGACCAAGATTCAGAGCCTTGCGGATGCCTTTTTCCGTTGGGTCTTCCATTACAATGCGTTCCTTTACTTTTACGCTTTTTGCTACTAAAAGTCCTAATTCCTTGAAATCGGGTTTCTCAATGTCGAAGTTCATCAGTTCGGCCCAATGTTCCTCCGTAGAGATAAGGCCGTGTTTCAACATCTCGGCATATCCAGAGAAGATATTCTCTTCATCCATAGTCTTGAGAAATACCGTATCCAATATCACGCAGTCGGCATTATTGAATACGCCAATCTCATTTTTCAGTCCGCCGAAATTGAATCCCGTCTTTCCGCCCACGGAAGCGTCGACCATTGAGAGTAGGGTGGTGGGGATATTAATAATGGAGATACCTCGTTTGAAAGTCGATGCGGCAAAGGCGCCTAAGTCGGTCACCATGCCTCCGCCTAAATTGATAAGAAGTGAATGACGGGTGGCTCCCATACGCTGGAGTTCACTCCATACATGAGTGACAGACTCCAGAGTCTTGTTGGTGTCGCCTGCAGGAATCGTAATTTCCTGCGCACCTTCTATATATTTGTAATCTTTGACAACGGGCAGGCAAAGCCGATGAGTGGTCTCGTCGGTGAGTATAAATATACGGTCTGCTTTACATTCTGCGATTTCTGTGCTGAGCATCTGTTCCAGTTGCTCGCTGATAATGACTTTCTGCTTCTCCATATTGTTGCAAAATTAGTGGAAAATGTTTAATCTGCAAAAAAAAATGTCGATTGTTTGAAAAAAAAGTGTAACTTTGCACACAATTATTACTAATTGTAACTATATCAATAACGAAAAGAGAATGAAAATAGCAAAATTATGGGGTGCTTGTCTGATGGCTTGTATGGCTCTCAGTGTCAATGCCCAACAGTCGTGGACAGCCGATAATGGCAACGGAACCTTTACTAATCCTTTGTTTTATGATGAGTTTTCTGATCCTGACATCATTCGTGTAGGTGACGATTACTATCTGGCGGGTACTACGATGCATACAGTGCCGGGATTGGTCATCCTCCACTCAAAGGATTTGGTGAACTGGGAGAATGTGAGCTACTGCTTTGATCGTTTTGATTTTGCTGATGATAAGTTCTCGCTGAAGAATCATCAGGAGATTTATGGACAGGGAATCTGGGCACCTGCTATCCGTTATGCCAATGGTCAGTTTTATGTATTCTCGAATATCAATGGCAAGGGCTTGCAGTGCTATACCGCCAAGGATATTCACGGACCATGGACACACCATAATATGCAAGGAAATATCTATGATCTCAGTGTGCTTTTCGATGATGATGGTAAGATTTATGCCATTCATAAATATGGTGAGGTGCACTGCACGGAACTGAAGCCCGACATGAGTGGTCCCGTGGAGGGTACTGACCGCGTGATTATCCCTGAGGGTAACGGCGTGGGCGAAGGTCATCATATGTATAAGATCAACGGTATGTATTACCTGATATCTACCGATTATTCACCCAATGGACGCACGCTCTGCTCGCGCTCTAAGAGTATCTGGGGACCGTACGAGACGCGTGTGATCAGTGCCGATGAGACTTATGGTTATCATGGCGTAGGACGTACGACGGTGCCTCGTGGTACGAAATTCCGCATCGGTGAGGATGGTGCAAAGTTCGGCGTATCGCCTGCCAGTCCTGATGCAACAGGTTGTGATAATGCCCATCAGGGTGGTATCGTACAAGCAAAGAACGGTTCGTGGTGGGCACTGCTGATGCAGGATTTCCATTCTATAGGCCGTACAGTGTGCTTGATGCCAATGACGTGGGTTGACGGCTGGCCAATGGTTGGTTTGAAGGGTAATCTTGGTCGTGCACCGCGTACATGGTATAAGCCTGATACTGTAGAAGGATGCTATGGTATTGGTGAGGAGGCTCAGCCCATCCGTGCACCTTATGATAGAAATGAGAATTTTGATGGAAAACAATTGGGACGTGTATGGCAGTGGAACCATAATCCTGATGATAAGATGTGGGGCTTGAAGGGTGGTCGCCTGCGTATTCAGTCGCAACCGGCTGAACAGTTGATGTGGGCACGTAATACGCTGACTCAGCGTGTGATTGGGCCTAAGAGCATTGCTACTGTGGAGCTTTATGTGAAAGGATTGAAGGATGGCGATGTGGCAGGTCTGGGTAATATCAATATTCCTTGCTCGTGGATTGGTGTCATGAAGCAGCAGGGGCAGCCTCTCATGCTTCGTGCCTTCGATCAGACAGCCTCAGACTCTCCCTCGGCCCCCGACATTATCCTGCCCGCTATCCCTCGTGACGGCAAGATATGGCTTCGCTGCATCGGTGACTATGACAACAACCAGATGCAGTATGCCTACTCTACTGATGGTAAGGAATTTAAGACGCTGGGACGCATGATGCCGCTGACATATCAGCTCATTACTTTCCAAGGTTCTCGTCATGCTCTTTTCTCTTTTAATGTGAAAGGGAAGAAAGGGGGCTATGCCGAGTTTGATAATTTTACTGTAGAAGAGCCCATGGCTGATCGCTCAAAGAATATTCCTTACGGTAAAACAATTCGTATCATCAACAAGGCAACAAATCGTCCGGCTGTAGCCCTGAAACATGGTATGCTTTATGATACCCATGTCGGTGATAAAAGCGACTTGGCGAAGTTTAAGGTCATAGATCGTAATCTGGGACGTGTGGCTTTACAGTGTGCTGACGGACGATATCTGAAGGTCTATGGTGACGGTCTGCCAGGTGATGTGCGCTTCACAACCGACCCGAGAGAGGCAGAGGAGTTCCTCTGGCAGGATTATCTGGATCATGACTTCATGCTCCTGTCATTGAAGAATCATAAATATTTAGGAAAAAGTCCTACAACAGGCAGTCCGTATAGTATGGACTTTGTAGGTCCTGATCCTGCCAGACGTAACGGCGCCGTGTTACGTTGGGAGGCAGAATGATTATAAAAATGAAAAAAGAAGGGAAAATATTTTGCTAATTCGCTGAATTTGTGTACCTTTGCAGCCGATTTGCTTAAAATAGCTTGATGAAACCTGACAAAAAACAGAACCAATACCGCGTCAACGAACAGATTCGTGTACGAGAGGTCCGCATAGTAGGCGAGAGCGGATCCACGGTGATGCCTACTAGAGAAGCGCTTGATATGGCACGTCAGCAGGGTGTAGACCTTGTTGAGATTTCGCCCAATGCTAATCCCCCTGTGTGTCGTCTCATCGACTATTCTAAGTTCCTCTACCAGCAGAAGAAACGTGCTAAGGAGATGAAAGCCAAGCAGGTGAAGGTGGAGGTGAAGGAAATCCGTTTCGGACCTCAGACTGATGAGCATGACTATCAGTTTAAACTGAAGCACGCCAAGGAATTCCTTGAGGAAGGTAATAAAGTACGTGCATACGTATTCTTCCGTGGACGAAGCATCCTGTTCAAAGAGCAAGGCGAGGTGTTGTTGTTGCGTTTTGCCAATGATTTGGAGGAAGTGGGTAAGGTAGAATCAATGCCCAGTCTCGAAGGAAAGAAGATGTTCCTCTATCTGGCTCCTAAGAAAGCCGGCATAGCCAAGAAGAGTCAGCAGGCTCGCGACCGTGAGAATGCTGAGGCTGAGCTGAAAGAGGCTCAGAGACAGCAGGCTGCAGAGATTGACGCAGAGGCTCCTGCAAACGGAGGCCTGTTTGCCAACGCAAAGATTAGTGCTGATGCACTGAAGAAGTTGACAGAGACAGAGGATTAATTATCCATTCTCAATTGTCAATTATCAATTAGAAAGAAAGGGTGGCGCGCCCGGTATATGCGTAGCTGCCGATTATTAATAACAATTTTAAAATTAAAAAACAATGCCAAAAGTAAAGACAAATTCCGGTGCTAAGAAGAGATTCTCATTCACTGGTACAGGTAAGGTTAAGAGACATCACGCTTACCACAGTCACATTCTGACTAAGAAGACCAAGAAACAGAAGCGTAACTTGGTAGGTTCAACTATCGTTGATCAGACCAACATGAAGCAGGTTCGTGACCTGTTGTGTCTCCGCTAATTAACCCTATTGTCTAACATTTAAAGTAAAGAAACTATGCCAAGATCAGTAAATCACGTTGCATCAAGAGCAAAACGTAAGAGAATCCTGAAACTTACTCGCGGTTACTTCGGTGCCCGCAAGAATGTTTGGACAGTAGCGAAGAATACCTGGGAGAAGGGTCTGACCTACGCTTATCGCGATCGTCGTAATAAGAAGCGCAACTTCCGCGCACTGTGGATCCAGCGTATCAACGCTGCCGCTCGCCTGGAGGGTATGAGCTATTCTAAGCTGATGGGTGCTCTGTCAAAGGCTGGTATCGAGATCAACCGTAAGGTGCTCGCTGACCTCGCCCTGAACAACCCCGAGGCTTTCAAGGCTATCGTTGCAAAGGTGAAGTAAATTGCATTTGAAGCAAGAAAAAAGATAACCGCCGGCATTGCCGACGGTTATTTTTTATTCCTAAGTGTATTGGCTTGTCTGTCTTAAGCGGTAGAGAAACCGCTGAGGCCGTTTAGAACGGCCACCAGCTCTTCTTTTTCTTGGAGTGCCTGTCTTCGTAGGCGTCCATTCTGTAATGGCTTACCTCCTCGTCGATAATATCGTTCCAAGTCTTGTGTCTGGATATCATGCGATAGATGGTGCCCCAGTCGGGTAGTCCGCCTAAGTTACGGTCGTCAATCCATACATCAGCTTTTAGCTTACGTGAGAAATGCTGGTTGTTTTCTGTGCTTTCCTCGGGGTAGTCGCGATTGACGGCGTAGAACTCCACGCCACGCTCCTTACACCAGTTAACAGCGTCTTCCAATAGCTTGCCCTCGCGAACCGACCACAGAATAACTCTGTGGTGGTCCTTGATGAGCATCTTCAGTGTGTCAATGGCAAAGGGAATCTCCTTGCCAATCTCAGGATATCTGTGCTCGACGATGGTACCGTCAAAATCAACAGCAATAATCATATTTACTTCTTACTTATTTCTTGATAGAGTTATCGTCCTTGTTGCCGTAGTGGCTCTCATTGTAGTTACCGTAGTTGCCATAGCTGCCATAGGTGCTGCCGTAGCCGTAGCGTCCGTAGCGTCCGTAGCCATAGCCGTAGGCATAGCGTCCGTACTTGCCATACTTGCCATAGCCGTAGTAATAGCCGTATTTCTTCTTCGACATATCGATACCGTTGATGACAAGGCACATGTTAGGCAACTTCTCTTCCTGCTTCAGGGCGTTGATCATGCCGAAGCTTGATTTTGGTGTGTAGTCGGCACGGCAAACGTATACGGTGACGTCTGCATAACGGCCAATCTGGAAGGTATCGGTTACCAGACCGACAGGTGCGGTATCGAGGATGATATAGTCGTACTCTTTACGGAGCATATCCATGATCTGTCCCATATTGTCGCGTGCCAGCAACTCTGTGGGGTTTGGAGGAGTAGGACCAGCCAGCAACAGGTCAAGGTTGGCATTGATGCCAGATGATCTGATCTGTGACTTCAGGTCTTCTTCGTCAATCTTGTCCTTCACAAGCAGTGAGGTGATACCGATGGCACGGTCCTTGATGTCAAACAGACGACCCAGGGCTGGCTTACGGATATCGAGACCAAGCAGGATGGTCTTCTTACCGAGCAGTGCGAAACTGACGGCCAGGTTTGCTGCGTTGAAGGTCTTACCCTCACCAGAGGTTGACGAGGTGAACAGAATAGCCTTGTCGTTCTCTTTCATCATGAACTGGATATTCGTACGCATGCTGCGGAATATTTCATCTGTCTGGTTGTTCTTGTTCTCGTGAACCACGATACCTGCAGCTGTCTTTGCATCCTCATTGGCAATAGCCACGTCGGCCACGATGGGAATGTCGGTCAGGCGCATCACGTCCTCATGACCTTCAATCTTATAGCGCAGGAACTGCAACAGGTAGGTGACGAGCAGAGGAATGGCGAAGCCCAGAACCAGTGCTACCAACAGGATGATAGCTGTCTTAGGACTCACCTTGCCACCGAAAGCAGGCTCGTCGATAAGGCGACCTTTATCTGCAGTAGCAGCCAGTGAGATTGAGTTCTCCTCGCGCTTCTGGAGCAACATCAGGTAAAGGCCTGACATCACATCCTGCTGACGGCCAATCTCGGTCAGGATACGCTCCTGCTCAGGTGCATTGACAATCTTCGTCTGGTATTCGTTGTATTGCTTCTCGACGCCCTGACGTGAAATGTCTGCAGCACGACGTGCCTGCTTGAGCGCTTCCTTAATGCTTTCATTCAGTTGATCCAGCAATTCAGTGTAGGTCACTACCAGTGGTGAGTTCTCGGAAGCGGAAGCCAGCAGACGGTTGCGGTCTAATACGGTCTTGTTGTACTGCGTGATAAGCGAATTGGATGCTTCATCCTCCATACCAATATTTGAAGGTATGATCTGGTACTTGTTCTTGGGGTTTTGAACATATTTGCTCAAATCTTCCAAAATCATGACTTGTGTATTGGCCTTTGATAATTCTCCATAATACTGGTTGGCTTGAGCCATGGTCTGTGTAGCGTCCAATTTCATCTGTACCAGATTGTTGTTGCGCTTATAGACCTCCAGTTTGCTTTCCGTGGTACCCAGCTCTTCGCTAATCTTCTCAAGACGGGAATTGATGAACTCCTCGGTCTTGTAGGCAATCTCGTTCTTGTCGGCGTTAGCCTGACGGTTATAGACAACAGCCAGGTGCTTCAGGTAGTCCAGGGCACGCTCTGCGCTTTGGTCTCTGATAGTAAGCTCTGCAATAGAGGTCTGCTTAGAGGTAGGAGCAATGTTGATGATCTTGGCGTATGAAGCAGCCATGCTCTTGGGTGACCTGATGGTAACAATCCAAGATGCTGTCTTTTCTTTTTCCTCTTCTGCCTCGCCCCTTGACATGGCTTTCCTGGCGCGTTTGCTTAGCTGCTCCAAGTTCAGGTTCTCAGTAAAAGTCAGCGTACCGTAAGGTGTTTCAACGGTAGCGGGCAGTGACTTGAATGAACCTTCGAATTTGGCTTCCTTGAGTCCCTGGACCTTGTAGGCATTGTCTTCTTTGATGAGTCTGAAGCTAAATGCTCTTTTCAGGGTTTTGTCGAGTTCATCCAAATCATCAGACGGCATGTCCACGTTGATAGGCTGGTTCTTATATACCAATGGGTTAGTAATACGGCCTTCAGTGCGGTATTCTACATAAAGGTGGAGGTCCTTGACGACTTCAAGGGCCAGAATGCGTGATTTCAGAATCTCAATCTCATTGTCGATACCTGCTGAGTTGGTGATGAAACCGAGGTCTTGCATGTTGGCCAGCATCTGTCCGTTGCTGCGTCGGTTGTTCGTCTCATCCTTAATCAGCATCTTTGCGGATACTTCATATACAGCAGGCTGATAGCGCAGGTAGAGGTATGCGCCGGCAATAAAGATGATGAGTGACACCAAAAACCATTGCCAGTTTAATACCAGCAGGGTAAAGATAGTCTTAATGTCAAATGAAGACTCTTCTTCTTGTAGTCCGTTTTCTAAAGGTGATTCAATGGTTTTATTTTCTTCCATTTCTTTTACCGATTATATTATATGTATACTAGGTTATTGATATTTAATTCTCTGCCAATTGGAGCAAATACTGTCCGTAGCCGTTCTTTATCATAGGCTGGGCCAGTTTCTTGAGCTGCTCCTTATTGATCCATCCGCGCTTGTAGGCAATCTCTTCCAGGCAGGCAACTTTCAGTCCCTGTCGCTTCTCGATGACCTCGATAAACGTGCTGGCTTCAGCCAGGGAGTCGTGTGTGCCGGTATCCAGCCATGCGAATCCGCGCTGCAGTGTCTGTACCTTCAGTTTCTTCTGGGCCAGGTACTCCTGGTTCACTGTGGTGATTTCCAGTTCTCCGCGTGCGCTGGGCTTGATGTTCTGTGCAATATCAACCACGCTGTTGGGGTAGAAATACAAACCAACAACGGCGTAGTTTGACTTAGGATGCTCAGGCTTCTCCTCAATGCTCAGGCAGTTGCCTTCTTTGTCGAATTCTGCAACACCATAGCGCTCGGGGTCGTTGACATAGTAGCCAAAGACAGTAGCGAGGCCGTTCTTCTCTGCATTTTCAACACTCTGACGAAGCAGACCGCTGAAACCTGAACCGTAGAAGATGTTGTCACCGAGGACAAGACAGGCACAGTCGTCTCCAATAAACTCCTTACCGATGATGAATGCCTGTGCCAAACCGTCGGGAGATGGTTGCTCGGCATATTCGAAATGTACGCCAATCTCGCTGCCGTCGCCAAGAAGCCGGCGGAAACCGGGAAGGTCGTGCGGTGTCGAAATGATTAGAATATCGCGTATCCCAGCTAGCATAAGTGCTGATATGGGATAGTAGATCATCGGTTTGTCAAAAATTGGAATCAGTTGTTTACTGATGCCTTTTGTAATGGGGTAGAGGCGTGTTCCACTTCCACCAGCTAATACAATTCCTTTCATAAATATAACGTTATACGGCTGCAAAGGTAAGCATTTTTTTCTTCATAAGCATCTTTTTGCTAGAAAAAATACGACTTTGTCGATAAAAAAGTGTAACTTTGCAGCCGATTTAAGACTTAATTATGGGAATATTTTCAAATCTTTTCGGTCGCAAGTCGGCCGATACCGAACAAAAAGTGGGTGGCATGGAGGATTTCATGACCCTTATCCGAGTATATTTTCAGGCTGTGATCGCCTCAGATCTTGGTATCACTAATCTGAATGCACTGCCCGATTTGCGCGTGTTTAAAGTGACTTTGCGTGTACCAACACAAGGTGGAAAACTTGGACTTGGTGAAAAGGCACGTTGTAAGAAAATGTTGAAGGAACTCTATGAAATGGATGACGACTTCTTTAAAGAGATAGATCAGAGTATTCGTCACCGTTGTAAGAAGATTCAAGATGTACAGACCTATCTGATGCAGTTTCAGACTTATGTACAGGATGTGATGATGCTGTCAGGCAATCTGATGAAATTCAAACTCCGTCTTCCCAGTTTCTTTAAGGGGGCAATACGTACTGCAACGGAAAAGACCGTTCATGACATCTTTACAAAGAATGACTACAAGGATGCCAGTGTGCTGAAAACGGTTGTCTCTGTGCGTGAACTTGATAAGCGTCTCGGTTTTTCTGAGAAATGGACCACGGATTTTGTGTATCGTGTTGTGATGCTTGCAAAGAAAGAAAAGCAGCCTCAAACCGATGCTAAATAATTAATAAATATTAAATATCTTTTGGAATAGTAGGCAAATTAACTATTTTTGTCTACTTTTGTGGGATAAAAGAGTAGTTATGGCCCAGAATGAAAAAGTTTTAGCCAACTTTCAAACCCGAATGCGGCAGATGATTCTTCGGTTTCAGGAACTGAAGAAGGAGAATGCTGACCTGTATGCAATGGTTGAGGATGGTGAGCAGCGTATAAAGCTGCTCGAGATGAAACTGGCTCAGCAGGAGCGTGACTACCAGTCGTTGAAAATGGCTCGCATGATTGAAATCACTGATGGTGACTTGGATGGCGCTAAAGATAGGGTTGCCAAATTGATCAGGGATGTAAATAAATGTATTGCCGTGTTGAGCGACGAGAATGAATAACTGACGAGAAGAATATGGCAGAGGGAAATAAACTCAATATAACGTTGCACGTCTATGATGAAGACATTCCTATGGTACTTCACAATCGTGAAGACGAGGAGTACTATCGTGCAGCAGCCAAACTCATCACCGAACGCTATGGAGCCTATGCACAGGTTTACAAAGGGCGCAAGAGTGATCATACTATCGCGTTGATGACACTCATTGAGATTGCATTGCGCTATGAGAAAGAGTTGGGCAAAAATGATACAGCACCTTATGATAATATTCTCGCTCAGTTGATTTCGGAAGTTGAAGAAGCATTGAAGAGTGAAAAGTGAAGATTTGCTTTCGCTATGAGAGAATATTAACAATCTAAATATATATATTATAATTAACTATGGTGGATTTAATTTTTGTGGTATTAATAGCCGTAGCAACCTTCATTATTGGAGGATTGTGCGGTTATTTTGTTTTCCTTAAGGTCCTCAAGGGAAAATACAATACGATGGTCGATTCAGCTAATAAAGAGGCAGAGGTCATCAAAGAGAAAAAGCTGTTGGAGGTTAAGGAGAAGTTTCTTAACAAGAAGAGTGAACTTGAAAAAGAGGTACAGCAGCGTAATCAGCATATCCAGCAGAGTGAGAATCGCCTGAAACAACGTGAGATTTCACTAAACCAGCGTCAGGAGGAACTGGGACGTCGTAAGAACGACCTTGACAATCAGCAGCAGCGCATTGATAACGAGAAGAAAGCGCTAGCCTTGAAGCAGGATGAGTTAGGTAAGATGCAACAGAAAGAGCGCGAGAAATTGGAAGAGCTCTCTGGACTGAGTGCTGAGGAAGCAAAGAATCGCTTGGTTGAGGCTATGAAGGACGAGGCCCGCACCGATGCTGCTGCCTATGTGAATGAGATTATGGACGAGGCAAAACTGAATGCGAATGCTCAGGCTAAGAAGATCGTGATTCAGACCATTCAGCGTGTAGCCACTGAAACTGCTATTGAGAACAGTGTGTCTGTATTCCATATTGATAATGATGACGTGAAAGGCCGTGTGATTGGTCGCGAGGGTAGAAATATCCGTGCGTTGGAGGCTGCTTGTGGTGTTGAGATTGTTGTTGACGATACTCCCGAGGCAATCGTTATCAGTGGTTTTGATCCTGTTCGTCGTGAGGTATGTCGTCTGGCTCTCCATCAGTTGGTGAGCGATGGTCGTATTCACCCCGCGCGTATTGAGGAGGTTGTTGCAAAGGTTAAGAAACAACTGGATAATGAGATTATCGAGACAGGTAAGCGTACAGCAATCGACTTGGGTATCCATGGCTTGCATCCTGAACTGGTACGTATCATTGGTAAGATGAAGTATCGTTCAAGTTATGGTCAGAATCTGCTGCAGCATGCTCGTGAGACTGCAAATCTCTGTGCAGTGATGGCATCTGAGCTTGGCTTGAATCCCAAGAAGGCAAAGCGTGCTGGTTTGCTTCATGATATTGGTAAGGTGCCCGATGAGGAGAGTGAGATGCCTCACGCACTCTATGGCGCTAAGATTGCAGAGAAATATAAGGAGAAGCCTGATATCTGTAATGCTATTGGTGCTCACCATGATGAGATGGAGATGCAGACTCTGTTGGCACCAATTGTTCAGGTTTGTGATGCTATCAGTGGTGCCCGTCCTGGTGCCCGTCGCGAGATTGTAGAGGCTTATATCAAGCGTCTGAATGACCTTGAGGCTATTGCGATGAGTTATCCCGGTGTTACTAAGACCTACGCTATTCAGGCTGGTCGTGAGCTCCGTGTGATTGTCGGTGCCGACAAGATGGACGATGCGGAAACAGAGGCATTGAGCGGTGAAATAGCTACAAAGATTCAGAATGAGATGACCTATCCCGGTCAGGTTAAGATTACCGTGATTCGTGAGACAAGGTCTGTCGCTTACGCTAAGTAAGTAAAGCAATACATGAAAAAATCGGGTGGCCAATTGGTCACCCGATTTTTCTATTTGTCAAGATCGAAGTTCTTATTTAGCTTCTTCCATATCGCCTTCAATATAGAGTCGGGTCATTTCCGTGACTCCGTTGGTGCGAACGGTGATAGACTTTTTGAAGTGTCCAGGGAATTTTCCTGTGCCGTTATAAGTTACTTTAATCTCACCTTTCTCACCAGGCTTAATAGGTGTCTTGGTGTATTCTGGCACTGTGCATCCGCAAGATGCAATAGCCTGGTTGATTACTAACGGTGTCTCGCCGACGTTTTGGAAGGCAAAGGTGCAAGTAACGATAGGATCCTTCTCTGAGAATTTTCCGAAATTGTGAGTCAGTTTGTCGAACTTAATCTCAGCCTGTTTCTGTGCCATTGCGAAAGTCATTCCGCAAATGAGCATCATGGTGATAAGTAAAACCTTTTTCATAAGTCGATAGTCTTTAGTTATTTATTTGACGTTCTTGTTATTTAATAGTTTAAAATATTCTGCGGCGCCCAATAAGAAACATCCAGTGCCGTAGTCTTCAAAGTCGGGAACTTTCGTGTAGCTCAAAGGCTGACCGGCCGAGGGATCTTTTCCTGTTCCCTGCATCCAACCAAGGAAACCGTCTTGGTGAACAGCATCTTTTACCATTGCTGTCCAAGCCTTCTCACACACGGGACCGTATATGCAGGCTTTCAGATAACCTTTCTGTATGCCCCATGCCATACCGTAGAGGAACAGAGCAGTACCGCTTGTCTCCTGCATTTCGTAGTTGGTGCTCACGAGGCTGGGGTTCCAGAAACCATCCTCACGCTGACATTTCAGCAGTCCTTTGCTCATCATAAGGAAGTCTTTCTTTAACTCCTTGTAGGCTTTTTCCTTGGGTGATAGCTCATTCATACAACGTACCAGTGCAGCATATACCCATCCGTTTCCGCGACTCCAGTAGCAGTCTTTGCCATCTGGCTCCTTGTAGGGAGGAACATAGTCGGCATCGCGCCACCAAAGTCCGTCCTTAACGTTAAATAGTCCTCCTCCACATTCATTTCTGCTCCAGCGATACATATTCATACCGTGATCGCGATATTTCGTCTCGCCTGTAATCTTGTACATCTGCATATATACAGGCATTGCCATCTGAATAGCATCAATCCAAGTCCACCAGCCATAGAGTGATGGCTGCGTGCTCAGGGTCTTTGCCGTTGCGTTTTTTTTCTCGTTAGGTGTCTGCATCTGATGATCCAGATTCTCGCGCACTTTTATCATCTTTTCCTCACCTCCTGCCTGCATATAGCGCATCAGGTAGGTCTGGGCACAACACTGGTCATCAGCATCACATGAATTCACACCGTTTCGTGGTGTCCATTTATGGAAGCTTGCCCAGGTGTCTGTATAGTCAATGTAGCGTTGCTGTGGGTCAATCTCATAGAGAGCCATCAGACCTTCATAGTAGACGGCGCGCGTCCAAAGGCTCGAAGGCCTAATTTTCTTGACGTTTGTAGGTACCGTAGGGTCGGCATACTTCTTCATAAAGTAGTCGTTGGCTTTCTGTGCTACGCTCAGCACGTCATTGGCTGTTGTTTGTGCTGTTGCTCCTATTGTCATCATGGCAGCCAGCATCAATGTAGATAGTCTTTTCATTGTAGTCTTTTGTTTTTATTTCGGGTGCAAAGATACGAATAAGTGTGAGAAAAAACAAATAAATTATGAAAAGAAAACAAATTTCTTTTTGCGTTTCGCTATCTTATTCGTACCTTTGCATCTCGAAAGTAAAAACATGATATATAAAGATGTATAGAACTAAGACTTGTGGTGAGTTGCGACTCACCGATGCCGGCAATGAGGTGAAACTCGCCGGATGGGTTCAGCGCACACGTAAGATGGGTGGTATGACCTTCGTTGACCTGCGCGACCGTTATGGAATCACACAGTTGGTGTTTGACGAGTCAAAGGATGCTGCTCTTTGTGAGCGTGCCAATAAATTGGGACGTGAATTCTGTATCCAAGTTGTTGGCGTTGTGAGTGAGCGTCAGTCCAAAAACCCCAAGATGCCTACAGGCGATATTGAGATACTGGCTTCTGAGTTGAATGTGCTGAGTGAGAGCTTGACACCTCCGTTTACAATAGAAGACCAAACAGATGGTGGTGATGATATCCGCATGAAGTATCGTTATCTGGACCTGCGTCGCTCGGCTGTTCGCAAGAACCTCGAGTTGCGCCATAAGATGACCATCCTGATTCGTAACTTCCTCGATGCTCAGAATTTCATCGAGGTTGAGACACCTATCCTGATCGGTTCTACCCCCGAGGGTGCTCGCGATTTCGTAGTACCTAGTCGTATGAATCCTGGTCAGTTCTATGCATTACCTCAGAGTCCTCAGACTTTGAAGCAGTTGCTGATGGTTTCTGGCTTCGACCGCTATTTCCAGATTGCCAAGTGCTTCCGTGATGAGGACCTGCGTGCCGACCGTCAGCCCGAGTTCACACAGATCGACTGCGAGATGTCGTTCGTGGAACAGGAGGATGTGCTCCAGATTTTCGAGGATTTGGCTCGTCATCTTTTCAAGGAGATTCGTGGCATTGAGTTGCCCGCTCTGCAGCGCATGACATGGCACGAAGCTATGCGTCGCTTCGGTAGCGATAAGCCAGATTTGCGTTTCGGTATGGAGTTCGTCGAATTGATGGACGTGCTCAAGGGTACTGGCACCTTCCCCGTTTTCAACGAGGCTAACTATATCGGTGGTATCTGCGTACCCGGCGCTGCGGACTACACCCGCAAGCAGCTCGACCAGCTCACAGAGTTTGTAAAACGTCCTCAGGTTGGCGCCAAGGGTTTGGTTTATGTGAAGTTCAATGCTGATGGCACCGTGAAGTCATCTATCGATAAGTTCTATGAGCCTGAGGTATGGCAGAAGGTGAAAGAGGCAATGGGCGCCAAGGACGGCGACCTCGTTCTGATCCTCTCTGGCGACAATGCCAACAAGACCCGTGTGCAGCTCTGCACCCTGCGTCTCGAGATGGGCGACCGACTCGGTCTGCGCGACAAGGATAAGTTTGTGTGTCTGTGGATTGTCGACTTCCCCTTGTTCGAGTGGAGCGACGAGGAGCAGCGTCTCATGGCTACTCACCATCCGTTCACTATGCCCAACCCCGACGATATCCCCTTGCTCGACACCGATCCTGCCAAGGTACGTGCTGTGGCTTACGACTTTGTATGTAATGGCGTAGAAGTAGGTGGTGGTTCACTGCGTATCCATGATGGTAAGCTGCAGGAGAAAATGTTCCAGATCCTGGGCTTCACCCCCGAGCGTGCCATGGCTCAGTTCGGCTTCCTCATCAATGCCTTTAAGTACGGTGCTCCTCCTCATGCTGGTTTGGCCTTCGGTCTTGATCGTTTCGTCTCGTTGATGGCTGGTCTTGATAGTATTCGTGACTGTATTGCCTTCCCGAAGAATAATTCAGGACGCGATGTGATGCTTGATGCACCAGGCGAACTCGACCCCAAACAGTTGGAGGAACTTCAATTGAAAGTTGACTTGAGTCAAGAATAATTAACATATTGCTATAAAATCTTGTTCTAAAGTTAGTTTTCTTAACAAAAAGGCTTAATTTTGCTGCCGAATTGATAAATCAAATTCGAAAGACTTAATTTTATAACTATTATGGCAGAAAAGAAAGCTACTACAAAGAAGGCTGCTGAAACAAAGGAAGCTAAGGCTCCCGCAGCTAAGAAGGCAACTGCAACAAAGAAAGCTGCAGTGAAGGCTGAAGTTACAGCTGTTAACGCTGAGAACATTGGTTTCAAGGCAGGAGATGTTTATCAGGCTCTGGCAGCAGCGCAGAAGGCACTCAATGTGAAGGAGATTGCCAAGGCTGCAAAGATTTCAGAAGAAGAGACTCTGCTCGGTCTCGGTTGGTTGTTCAAGGAGGGTAAACTCCTGAGCACTGAAGACAACAAAGTTGTTTTGGCTTAAGAGACGAGTAAGTAAAACAATAAGAAAAGGTCGGTAAGCACTGTATTACCGACCTTTTTTAGTGAATATGATATACGAACAGCAGATATTGCACATCCTATCAGAAGTTGGTGAGCGTGGCATTAGTGTGTCATTGCTTGCTAAACATGTGTATAACCTAAACTGTACCTTGTTTTCTCAGCCTGACCTTCAGGATATAAAACAGTTTGTCCAGCAATATCTGTTGAAAAATTCTAAATCATCTCTCTCGTTGATTGAAAGTACTGGCCGACGCGGCTATTATCGGCTGAACACGCAGAATAATGCTGATGCCCGTCAGTTGATGTTTGAATTCCGTGAGGAGGAAATAAAACAAGAAGTCATAGAAGAAGAGAAACCCCAACAGGACCTTTCTCTAAGTTTATTCGACTAATCAGTTAGTTTAGCCGTTCTCCGTATCGATTCTCTTGATAATCTTTGCAGGAACACCTGCAACAATGGTATTCTCTGGCACGTCGGTCGTCACCACGGCGCCAGCTGCAACCACAGCATGTTGACCTATCGTGACGCCAGGCAGGATAACGGCATTGGCACCAATCCAAACATCATCCTCTATTGTCACGGGCTTTGTTGAGATTCCCTGTTCGTCAATCCGTTTTGTTGTGTCGCTATAATTATGGTTTAGTGCTGTTACCGTGATGCCTTGCGCCAGATTCACATGGCTGCCAATAGTCACAGGACCAATAATCGTGTTGTGGATGCCTATGCGGGTGTGGTCACCAATGATAATGTCGCCTACAGCATTGTTGATGCAGGAGTACGACTCAATTACGCTATCTCTGCCTAGTGAAAAAAGTCTGTAGGGTGGGGTGTCCATACGTACAGACCAGTAAATCTTGGAACTGCGTGCACGTTCTTGATAGAGAGGAGCCAATAGCCGGATGTACCATCGTGGTCGTGCATCACGTTGGTTCATAATCAGATAGTCAATCCATTGCTTTAGTTTGGGATTGGCTTTAAGACCCTGCCGGATATTTTCCTGTCTATCTGTTCCCATAATTCTGAATTGATGCAAAAATACGTAGATTATTCGAGAATCCCAAATTTTTTTGCTACTTTTGCAGAAAATATTAGAAATGAATATTCAGGAACTACAAAAACTATACGCTAATCATCCACAGGTAGTAGCCTTGTCAAAGGCCGTTGAGAAAACTTCGTTGAGGACTATTTCTGTAGAAGGTCTCTTGGCTTCTTCTGCCCCATTGGTTTTTAGTGCCTTGGCACTGAAAACGTCAGCCCGACTGCTTTTTGTGCTGCAGGATGCAGAAGAAGCCGGCTATTTTTATCATGACCTTTGTCAGGTGATGGGCGATAAACAGGTGCTTTTCTTTCCTTCCAGTTATAAGCGTGCCATTAAATATGGCCAGAAAGATCCTGCCAGTGAGATTCTTCGTACGGAGGTTCTCTCTCAGGCCACACGTCATGATCTGCTATATATCGTGACCTATCCGGAGGCACTTGCCGAGATGGTAGTGACGCGGAAACAGTTGGATGCTCGTCGGTTGAGCCTCGAACAGAATCAGACCATCAGTGTGGATGCAATCTGTAAAACTTTGCGTGAATTCGGATTCCGTGAGGTTGACTATGTCTATGAGCCGGGACAGTTTGCCTTGCGTGGTTCTATTCTTGACGTTTATTCGTATAGTCATGAGTTCCCCTTTCGTATTGATTTCTTTGGTGATGATATTGACTCTATCCGAACCTTTGAGGTGGAAAATCAGTTGTCCAAAGAACGGTGTGAACATGTGGATGTCGTACCAGAACTGACAGCGGAAGAGGAAAAAGAGTCCATCCTGAAATTCCTTTCAGATGATACCTTGTTGGTGACGAAAGACCTGCAGTTCGTGCGCGAGTCCATAGAGCGTACCTATCAGGAAGGTTTCTCACAACAGGCTATGCAGGAGCGTATGGCTGAGGCAACGGAGATGGAGCAGCGGCAGATAGAGAAAGAGATGCGTCGTGACAGCCAGATTATTACAGGCTCACAGTTTGCCATGGATGCCGAACCGTTCCGGAAAATCTTGTTGAAGGAAGATAAAGCCTCTGCTGTTGTATGTTTCAAAGTCAAGCCACAGCCACTTTTCCATAAGAATTTCGAACTCTTGACACAGACATTGGAGGATTATCTGTTACAAGGCTTTAAACTATATATATTAGCAGACAGCGTCAAGCAGCAGGAACGCTTGAAGGATATCTTCTCTGAGATGAAACAATGCGTTGAATTCATTCCTGTGGATAAGACATTGCACGAAGGTTTCATTGATGTTGACGGACGTCTGTGTCTGTTTACTGATCACCAGATTTTCGATCGTTTCCATAAGTATAATCTCAAGAGTGACAAGGCCCGCAGTGGTAAGGTGGCGCTCACGCTGAAAGAAATCCAGCAGTTTGAGGTGGGCGACTATGTGGTACATGTGGATCATGGTATTGGAAAATTCGGTGGACTAGTCAGAATGCCTTTGCAGAACGGCGGCTTCCAGGAAATGATAAAGATCATCTACCAGCGAGGTGATGCTATCTATGTGAGTATCCATTCTTTGTATAAAGTATCGAAGTACAAATCGCAGGAAGATGGTCAGCAGCCCCGCATGTCGACGTTGGGCACCGGACAGTGGGAGCGCCTCAAGGAACGTACCAAGAAGCATATCAAGGATATAGCCCGTGACCTCATCAAACTCTATGCGGCCCGTCGTCATCAGAAAGGATTTGCTTTCAGTCATGACACCTACTTGCAGCATGAGCTTGAGGCCTCGTTCCTCTATGAGGATACTCCCGATCAACTGAAGGCTACACAGGATGTGAAGGCTGATATGGAGATGCAGAAACCGATGGACCGACTGGTATGTGGTGATGTTGGCTTTGGTAAGACGGAGGTGGCCGTGCGTGCTGCCTTCAAGGCTGCTGTCGATGGGAAACAGGTGGCGGTGATGGTGCCCACCACGGTATTGGCCTATCAGCATTATCGTACCTTCCAAGGTCGTTTGAAGGATATGCCAGTCCGAGTAGATTACCTGACGCGTGCCCGTACCACGAAACAGACAACGGCACTTCTGAAAGACCTAGCGGATGGCAAGGTGGATATCCTTATTGGTACCCATAAGCTTATCAGTAAGAGCGTTAAGTTCAAGGATTTAGGACTGCTGATTATCGATGAGGAACAGAAATTTGGCGTTTCTACCAAGGAGAAACTGCGTCAGATGAAGACCAATGTTGACACGTTGACAATGAGTGCTACGCCCATCCCGCGTACTTTGCAGTTTTCGCTTGTTGGTGCCCGCGATCTCAGCGTTATTCAGACACCGCCTCCTAACCGTTATCCTATCCAGACGGAGATACATACTTTCTCAGCTGAGATTATCACCGATGCCATCAACTTTGAGATGAGTCGTAACGGACAAGTCTATTTTGTGAACAACCGTATCAGTGACCTGACGCATATAGAGGAGATGATTCATAAGTATATCCCCGATTGCCGTGTGGCCATTGGTCATGGACAGATGAAACCCGAGGAACTGGAGAAAATCATTCTTGATTTCTCTAATTATGATTACGACGTGCTACTCTCTACTACCATTGTGGAGAATGGTATCGATATTCCTAACGCCAATACCATTATTATTAATAGTGCCCAGTATTTCGGTCTTTCCGACCTCCATCAGATGCGTGGTCGCGTAGGACGTGGTAACCGTAAGGCTTTTTGCTATTTGTTGGCACCGCCGCTGTCGGCTCTTCCGGTGGACAGTCGCCGGCGCTTAGAGGCTCTTGAAAATTTCTCGGACCTGGGAAGTGGTATTAATATCGCCATGCAGGATCTTGATATCCGTGGCGCAGGTAATCTGCTTGGAGCCGAACAGAGTGGCTTTATCTCTGACTTAGGTTATGAGACCTACCAGAAGATTCTTAATGAGGCGATGGCAGAGCTACATAACGAAATGGGAAATGAGGAATTAGAAATGAGAAATGTAAATGAAAAAATGGAAAATGAACAACGCTCCGGTTCAGATGGAGACATTTCTTCATTTGATCATTCCCATTCCTCATTTATCACTTCTCATTCCTCATTTGTAAGTGACTGCAACCTTGAGTCCGACCTCGAGATGTATTTCCCAGACCAGTATGTGCCTTCGGATTCTGAGCGTATGTTGCTCTATCGTGAACTGGATAATGCACGTAATGATGAGGAGGTGGAGGCTTATCGTAAACGCCTCATAGACCGCTTTGGTCCTTTGCCTTTACAAGCAGAGGAACTGCTACAGGTAGTGGCTCTGCGTCGTTATGGTAAAGCGTTGGGCTGTGAGAAGATTATGCTGAAACAAGGACGTATGTTTCTCTACTTTGTAAGCAATGCCCGCAGTCCGTTTTATCAGAGTGATATTTTTGGACGTATCATCACTTATGCAACCACAAATGTGCGTCGCTGTAATCTGCGTGAGCAGAATGGTAAGCGTTCCATGGTGATAAGCGACGTGCCAACGGTAGGTGAGGCGGTGAGAGTGTTGAAACTAATTTAGTATGCCCATGAACTATCAGTTTTTTCTTGCATTGACTGGCGCAGCAATGGCCAGTGAGGCTGAGGCGCAGAAGGCTACTTCTGAGCGTCCTAATGTGGTGTTTATTCTGGCTGACGATATGGGGTATGGCGACTTGTCGTGCTTCGGCTCGAAATTTGTGAAGACGCCGAATATTGATCGTCTCTCAGAGACAGGAACAACCTTTACCCAGTGTTATGCGGGTAGTGGAATCTCCAGTCCTTCTCGTTGTTCGTTGATGACGGGTAAGCACACGGGTAATACCCGTATTCGTGATAACCAGTGCCCAGTGGGAGGCATCCAGGGGGTCAAGATAAACGAAAAGGGGGATACAACATATATCCGTCGTACCAACCTGATGCCCACAGATACCACTATCGCTACTGTCTTGGGGGCGGCAGGCTATCGTACTTGTCTGGTGAATAAATGGCATCTCGACGGCTATGATCCCACAGCCTCTCCCAATCATCGTGGCTTTGATGAGTTCTATGGTTGGACAATATCTACGGTCCACTCAAACTCGCCTTATTATTATCCCTACTATCGTTTCGTCGGTGATTCGCTAACGACTATTGAAGAGAATGCTCATGATGCTCATGTGCGTCATAATACTGATATCTCCACCGATGATGCAATAGCTTTCATTGGACGTAATAAGGAGCGCCCCTTCTTTCTCTACCTGGCTTATGATGCACCTCATGAACCTTATATCATTGACGAGACATCATGGTATGACGGACAGCAGGACTGGTCTATGACTACTAAGCGTTATGCCTCGCTGATTACTCACATGGACCGTGCTATCGGACGATTGCTGGCTTATCTTGAGCATGAGGGACTACGTGAGAATACGCTAGTTATCTTCGCATCTGACAATGGCGCTGCTGTACAAGCCCCCATTGCAGAACTTAATTGTAACGCAGGTTTCCATGGTCGCAAGGGACAACTCTATGAGGGTGGCATTCGTGTGCCAATGATTGTGAATCAACCTGGTCGCGTGCCTGTGCAGAAATTGCAGAACCTCATATATTTCCCTGATGTGATGCCAACGTTGGCTGCCCTTACGGGCTCTGAAAAGAGTCTACCACAGGGGATTAATGGTATCAACATCTTGCCGCTTTTCTATGGAAAGCCCGTGGATACCGACCATCGCATGCTCTATTGGGAGTTTACAGGTAAACAGCGCGCAGCCCGATTGGGTGATTGGAAGTGTGTTACCATCAAAAAAGATGCGCCGTTGGAACTCTATAACCTGAAAGACGACCCAGAGGAACGGCATAATCTGGCTGATCAATATCCTGAGATGGTACAACGTTTCGATGAGGCCATGCGCCGTATGCATCAACCTTCCGAGTGTTGGCCGTTGGATGGAGAATAGTAGATTCTGACAGATTGTCTGTTTGATGTGTCATTTTGGCTTAGTTTGTTGCGTTGGCATTGATGTTGCATTATTCTAATCGAGCAGGATGCTCAAAAATGATAGAAAACAACATTGTAAAACCAATATAATAACATTAGGAGGACAAAATTATGACACCAATGATGAGAACTAACAATTGGATTCCAGCAGTATTCAATGATTTCTTTGACACCGACTTTATGCCGCGTGCAAACTGCACAGCCCCGGCCATTAATGTAAAAGAGACCGACAAGGCTTATGTCGTAGAATTGGCTGCGCCAGGTATGAAGAAAGAAGACTTTGATGTTCATGTCAATGACGAGGGTAACCTGATCATTAAGATGGAACGCAAAAACGAGAATAAGGAGGAAGACAAGAGTGCCCGCTATCTGCGCCGCGAGTTTTCATATTCAAAATTCGAACAGACGTTGTTGTTGCCAGACGATGTGAAACGAGAGGATATTAAGGCTCATGTAGAGAACGGCGTGCTGACAGTAGAGTTGCCTAAACAAGTGGAGGAAAAGGTAAAGCTCAGCCGCAAGATTGAGATTGGATAAGCGGACACGGATGTGTCTAAATGAAGGAAGATAGGCAGTTGCTAACTAAAGCAGCTGCCTGTTTGTTTTTTTTGTGCTTTTTTTGCCGTTTTTTTTGGTCGAAAGGGATTTTATTGCTACTTTTGCAAAAAGAATTATCATGACTAAAAATTTAAGGGGATGGAAAACAAAAGGTTATTTGTATTTTTTATAAGCGTATGCTTTGGATGTGTTAGCCTGATGGCTGAAAAAAGCGAGTTGCATCAGCGCGCAGAGTCAGAATACGCTAGTCATCATATTGCCAGTGCACGTTCACTGTATATCCGTGCTTTCGAAGGTTATGCGGCAAAAGGTCAGATGGAAGATGGTGTGGCATGTGGCGTGAAAGCTACGACACTCTATTATCAGGAGAATTTTTGGAAAGAGGCTTTCGACCTGTTGCGTCGTATTGATCAGTCTATTGCTGCAAGTAATGGTATGACCAGCAGTAAGGCAGCTTTGCGCTATCAGACATCGAAAGAGCGCATGCAGATGTATATGAAGATGCGTAAAAGTGATCGTGTGAAGGAACAGTTGGCTGCGATGGAGGCAAATGTTAACCAAGCTAATAATGAGAGCCTGAGAAACGATCTGCTCTATCATAAGGCCATCTATTTCTATACCTTCGGACAGACGGCACAGGGTAATGCAGTCTTCAAGGAAATGGCAGCCAAACTGACTGCAGAGGGTGATTACGACAAGGTGGATAAGGTTTATCAGACACTCCTGGCTAATGGCCGTCAGAGTAATAATGCTGGTATGCTAAATCAGGCTTATAGCAGTTATATGGTATGGAAAGATTCAGTCTCTGCTATTAAGACGGCTGCAGAGCGTGATAGTCTGAACCAGGTGATTGCTAACAATGAGCAGGTTATTGCTGATAAGGATGATTCGCTATCGGCACGCCAGTTAACTATCTCCGGTCTCATTGTACTGGCAGTGATACTGGCAGTGGCATTGGTCTTGGGAGCTTTGCTACTGATGCGCTATATGGTGACTACTCGCAAGCAGAAGAAAACCATCGAACTGGCCAACGAAAGTAATGCTCTGAAGGCTAAGTTTATCAGCAATATATCGTCTCAGTTAGAGCCAACGCTGAATAAATTGGATAGTTCAAAGCCTGAAGTGAAGGCACTGCAGAAATTTTCTGAACATATCCAGACACTGTCGGATGTAGAGAATACGTCTGTTGACACGGAGGATTTCGTGGATACGCAGGTGCAGCCTCTGTGCGAGACTCTGATAGAGGAGATACAGCCAAAGGTGAAGGACAATGTGTCGCTGACCATGACGGTGCCCAAGATGGAAGTGAAACTTCATAAAGAGTATATCACTTATGTCTTACGTCATCTGTTGAAAAACGCAGCGGTATATACACCTGCAGAAGGAAAGATTACTTTGGAGTTCAAGAAGCGTAGTCCACATACTTATCAGTTCCTGGTTACGAATACGGGTTCTACCATTCCTCAGGAAAAACGCGAGGACGTATTCAAGCCTTTCCTTGAGATTAAGGACCTGACCGAAGGTGACGGACTGGGATTGCCCATTTGTAAGCAGATGGCATTGAAGATGAATGCAGAACTGGACATTGACCCTGCCTTTACCAAGGGTGTGCGCTTTGTGCTGAATTTACATGTGTAAGCAATAACTATAAAAACCTGAAGATATGACTTTAACCCTAAAAAATGATATTCAGGATGTACCATTGCTGGCAACATTCATAGATGAGGTCTGCGAGACCGCTGGTTTTAATCCTTCAGTTACCATGCAGATGAATCTGGCTATGGAAGAGGCTGTGGTCAACGTGATGAACTATGCCTATCCAAAGGGTGTGCAGGGTGATATTGTCATTGAAGCAGAGGAAAATGGGGATAGCGTTCGGTTTGTTATTATTGATGGCGGTACACCATTTGACCCGACGGCTGAGGCCGATGCAGACACGACGCTGTCGGCTGAAGAGCGCCCGATTGGTGGACTGGGTATTTTCCTTGTGCGCCAGTTGATGGATACCATCAGTTATGAATATACAGATGGGAAAAACAGATTGACGCTTGTGAAGAATAAATAGAATAATCATAAAATAGACTTGAAATTATGAAAACTACGATTTTGGAGAAGGATGGCGAGTTGATCGCTGTGTTTGAGGGACGTTTGGACACTGCTGCTGCAGTAGAGACAGAGCAGGCTCTGAAGCCTCTGTATGATTGCACTGGTCATAACATCGTGTTCGATTGCAATAAACTGGAGTATATCTCTTCAAGCGGCTTGCGCTTGCTGCTTGGTGTACTGAAAAATGCAAAACCTAAGGGCAGCCGTGTATTCCTCACTGGTATTAATGATGATTTGCGCACGGTATTTGCCATGACTGGCTTTACCAATCTGTTTGAGTTTAAATGATACCCAAGCTGAATCCTCACGGAGAGGCGCTGTTACAACAATACAGAGAACAGGTGCCTGCTTTGGAACAGTTGTCTAAAACGGTCTACGACCAGTTGAGACAGGTGTTGCGGGAGCAGGCTGTGGAACTGAGTGCCATAGAGTGTCGCGTGAAAACTGAGACATCCTTGGCAGGAAAACTGGAGCGTAAGGGCGATAAATATGCTTCTCTGGAGAATATCACCGACTTGGTGGGACTACGCATTATTACTTTTTATACGGATGATGTTGATAAGGTGGCTGCTATTGTACAGCAATTGTATGATGTAGACTGGGATAACTCCATCGATAAGCGTAAGGCACATGAGCTGACAAGTTTTGGCTATAACTCGTTGCATTATATCTGTCGTTTAAAAGAGGGCAGCGCACCTTTCGAGATTCAGATGCGCACGGCCTTGCAGCATGTATGGTCTGCAATAGAACATGACATTGGTTACAAGGGGGCAGTGAAGCTGCCACCGGAATATCGCCGACAATTCAGTAGATTGGCTGGTATGTTGGAACTGGCTGACGATGAGTTTAGTCGATTGCGTACCACGATGACAGATTACCGCCGCCATGTACAGGCATTGGTGAAATCGGGTAAGTTGGATGAGGTGGCACTGAGCACGGATTCTTTTAGCAGCTATCTGCAGATGCATCCTTTCAACAAGTTGAACCAACGTATCGCTGCCGTGAATCAGGCCGAGATATTCCCTGCATCCTTGTTGCCGTATATGTCCATACTCGAGGGCTTCGGGTTAGAAACCTTGGGTGATCTTCAGCGTTTTATAGACAGTAATAGCGATGATGCTTATCAGTTGGCTGTATCGCAACTGGCTATAACCGATTTAGATATCCTGTCAGAAAGTATTGGATTGCAGAACCTCTGTATTGTTCATATCCTGAAGACCGGAGGCGGTCGGGTTGGACTGAAATGGTTCTATGATACGATTTACGGCACTCAAAATAGCAATGAAATGCTTGCTGATATGCTGTACGAACAAGTCGCAGCATTACCCTTTGTCAAGAAGTAGAAAAGAAAAAAGTTTCGTTCCAGTTTTGAAACGAAACTTTTCTTTTTTCTAACCAGTTGTTTTATTTTTTATTTCTGATTGTCAAGTTCTGCCAGGTTCTCGGCAATCATCTCGTCGGTCACTGTGTAGTTCTGCAAATCACCCTTGATATAGGCCTCATAGCTAGGCATATCGATGAGTCCGTGACCAGAGAGGTTGAACAGGATAACTTTTTCCTCGCCTGTCTCAATGCATTTCTTGGCCTCGCGGATGGTTGCTGCAATGGCGTGGGTGCTCTCAGGAGCGGGGATGATACCCTCGGTGCGTGCAAAGAGCATTCCTGCCTCGAAAGTCTCAAGCTGAGGAATATCTACACCGTGCATCAGGCCGTCCTTGATAAGTTGAGAGATAATCATGCCGGCACCATGATAGCGCAGACCGCCAGCGTGGATATTTGATGGCTTGAAATTATGACCTAAGGTGTACATTGGTAGTAGTGGTGTGTAACCAGCCTCGTCACCAAAGTCGTAGCGGAACTGGCCGCGGGTCAGCTTAGGACAACTGTCGGGTTCAGCGGCAATGAATTCCGTGTGGCGCTCGCCGCTTAGGTTGTGGCGCATGAATGGGAAAGAGATTCCGCCGAAGTTACTACCACCACCGAAACAGCCAATCACGATATCAGGATATTCTCCAGCCATCTGCATCTGTTTCTCGGCCTCCAAACCGATGATGGTCTGGTGCAGACCTACGTGATTGAGCACGGAGCCCAGCGTGTATTTACAATTGGGAGTTGTCGTTGCCAGTTCTACAGCTTCAGAGATAGCTGTACCCAGAGATCCACTGTGAGTGGGGTCCTTGGTCAGAATATCCTTACCTGCACGAGTTGACATAGAGGGAGAACCCTCGACAACAGCACCGAAAGTACGCATGATGCTTGAGCGATAGGGCTTCTGCTGCATGGTAATCTTTACCTGATAGACAGCGCAGTCCAAACCGTAGATTTTAGCGGCATAACTCAAGGCAGCTCCCCACTGGCCGGCACCGGTCTCTGTGGTGACGTTTTTGGTGCCTTCCATCTTGGCATAGTAGCACTGAGGAAGGGCTGAGTTGATTTTATGCGAACCCAGTGGGTTGGTACTCTCGTTTTTGAAATAGATGTGTGCAGGTGTGCCAAGTGCCTCTTCAAGTGCGTAGGCACGAACCAGTGGCGTAGAGCGATAATACTTGTATTTCTCAAGTACGTCTTCAGGAATATCTATCCAGCGATGCTCGGTGTCAAGTTCCTGCACACAGCATTCGCGGGGGAATATGTGTGCTAAGTCGTCAACGCCAAGGGGCTGTTTGGTAGCCGGATGGATAGGGGGCAGAGGCTTATTGGGCATGTCGGCCTGAATGTTATACCACTGTGTAGGAATCTCACTCTCCTGAAGGATAAATTTCTTTTGCTTGCTCATACGTTTTTATTATTGGTTTAGTATTTTGCGATGCAAAGATACGATAATAAATTAAGAATTAAGAATTAAGAATTAAGAAAATCGTAAAAAAAGTGTAACTTTGCAGACGATTATGTGGATAATTGTAATTATATGCGTCTATTTTGCTGCTTTGATGTTCATCAGTAGGTTGACTCAAAGACGCGCTGATAATCATACTTTCTTTCAGGCTGAGCGTCGCTCGCCTTGGTATATGGTTGCCTTTGGCATGGTGGGAGCGTCGATATCAGGAGTTACGTTTGTCAGTGTTCCTGGTCTGGTTCTCTCATCGCAGATGACGTATCTGCAGGTATGCCTCGGTTTTATCGTAGGCTATCTGGTTGTGGCTTTTGTGCTGTTGCCTGTCTATTACAAATTGAATCTCACGTCTATCTATATGTACCTGGGACAGCGTTTGGGACGACAATCCTATCAGACAGGTGCGTGGTTCTTCCTACTGTCAAAGATTGTAGGAGCTACTATTAAGTTCTATGTGGTATGCATGGTGTTACAGCAGTTCGTGTTTGATGCGTTGGGAGTGCCTTTCATGGTGAGTGTATTGTTGCTTGTGCTTTTAATCTGGTTGTACACGCGAAAGGGTGGGGTGCGTACCCTTGTGTTCACGGACGTGTTTCAGACCTTGTGTCTTTTTGCAGCTTTACTCCTTATTATATATATGGTGATGCTTCAGATGGATTTCTCGCTATCTGATGCATTGAAGGCGGTATATGCGGATGCACGCAGTCGTGTGTTTGAGTTTGATGATTGGTCATCACCCCGCTATTTCTGGAAACAGTTTCTGAGTGGAGCCTTTATTGTGATTGTGATGACTGGGCTGGATCAGGATATGATGCAGAAAAACCTGACTTGTCGTTCCTTGCGCGAGGCACAGAAGGATATGTGCTCCTATGGTGTGGCTTTTGTTCCTGCCAACCTGCTGTTCTTGGCTTTAGGTGTCTTGTTGGCACAGCTCTTTGAGAGTCAGGGCATCGCTTTACCAGCAAAGGGTGATGAACTGCTGCCGATGTTTGTTCAAGGAGATTATACCTCAAACCTTACACCTCAAATCTCAAACCTTACACCTCAAATCCTCTTTGTCCTCGGCATTGTGGCAGCTTCTTTCTCGAGTGCCGATTCTGCGTTGACATCACTCACGACAAGTTATTGTGTGGATATCAGGAATAAGGCTCATGATGAACAATTCAGGAAAAGGTCGCATCTGATTATCTGTTTATTGTTTGCTGCAATGATTATCTTGTTTCACCTGCTAAACAATAAGTCGCTCATAGATGCAATCTACACTATTGTGTCATATACCTACGGTCCTTTATTGGGGCTTTTTGTCTTTGGACTGTTTACAAAACGCAAGGTGAATGATAAGTGGACGCCTGTCATCTGTGTGGTATCACCATGTTTCTGTTATGCTATTGACAGCGTGTCGATGATGCTGTTTGGATACCGTTTCGGATATGAATTACTGATGGTCAACGGCCTGCTGACTTTTCTTGGGCTTTGGCTATTATCTCGCTCGGCTGAATGCCAAAGTCCTTCTTGAAGCAGGTCGCGAAATACTTGGGGTCTTTGAATCCCACCATGTAGGCGAGGTCGCTCACGCGGATGTCGCTTTGACTTTCTGCTAATCGTTTGGCTTCGTTCATGCGTATGCTACGAATATAATTATTGATATTCATGCCGGTCAGTGCGCGAAGTTTGTTGTAGAGAGTGGAACCGGATGCGCCCATCTCTGCAGCAAAGGTGTCACGGTCGAATTCACTATCGCTCAGGTGTTTCATCACGCATTCTCTGGCTCTCAGCATAAATTCCTCGTCGGCTGTCAGTGGTCGGTCTTTGTTTTCTTCCTCTGCATTGGCTCTTTCTCCAACAATACGCTTACGGTTTTCTATAATATTGTTGATACGCAGTTCCAAATCGCCTAAACGGAATGGTTTGGTGATATAATCATCGGCCCCAATGAGCATGGACTCTTTGCGGGCTTCCTCGCTTGTCTTTGCAGAGATAAGGACAATAGGCAAGTGGTACAGTTCTTCGCTGGTCTTGATGAGTCGTGTCAGTTCGTTGCCATCCATATCCGGCATTGTCACGTCAGAAACAATCATGTCGAGGTCGCAAGTTCGTATAACCTCCAACGCTTCCTGACCGTTGGTGGCTGTCTGTATATTGTATTTGCTGCTCATGAGTGTCTTCATCAGCATGAGCAGTTCCTCGTTGTCCTCTACGAGCAGTATATTATAAAGGTCTTCTCTTTCAGTATAAACGGTAGGTGCTACAATTTGCTCAGGTATTTCTTCCAGTGTTCGGATATCTATGATGGTTTTACGTGGCTTTGTCGGATCGAAGTCGTGCTGCTCATCAATCTGTGAAGGGGCAAATGCATCTTTACCTATAGGGAGGCTCACGGTGAAAGTAGTACCTTTGCCTTCTTCACTCTTGCAATGGATGGTGCCATTGTGCAGATAGACCAATTCGCGTGTGAGTGCCAGTCCCAGACCAGTACCGTTGACTCTCATCCATCTGTAATCACCATCATAAAAGCGGTGGAACAGATTCTTGAGTCTGTTGGCAGGGATGCCGATACCATTATCGCTCACCTCAATGGTAACCTGGTTGAAATCTTCATTGGTCCATACTTTGAGGGTTACAACGCCTTGTGCCTTTGTGAATTTGGCTGCGTTTGACAGGAGATTATAGATAATCTTGTCAACCTTGTCGGTGTCTATCCATCCCATCATGGACTGCGGATTGCACTGAATGTCGAAGACGAGTCCTTTTTTATACATCAAGGGCTCTATACTGAGGGCAGTCTCGCGGATATAGGCTATGACATCTCCCTGTGACACGCAGAGTTTCAGTTCACCCGCCTGCGATTTACTCGTTTCGAGAATCTCTTGTAGCAGGCGCGTCATACGCTCAATGTTGAGTTCCATCAATGCGTAATCCTTAGCGTATTGCGGCTCCTGTTCGTGAAGTTTTTCTACGGATGCAGAAATCACCGTTAGAGGAGTCAATAATTCATGGGAAATATTGGTGAAAACCTCGTTCATCTGTAAACGATGATGTATCTTGACGCTTCTTCTATACACGAACCAACCGATGACGAGTAGAAAAATCGTCATAATGATAATAATCATAATAATTTCGTTGTTCATGGGTTGGTAGTTTTATGTTTAAATATCGTCAGCGAAATTACGAATATTTTTCAAAAAGTGCAAGTTTTCTTTTTAAAAAGTGCTGATTAAGGTTTATTTTTCGTTAATTAGGGTGGAAAAATCGATAAAAATCATTTTTTAAACCATAATTAACAAAACTTCGACATATCTTTTCTGTGAAATTGTTATCTTTGCAACGTAAAAAGATTTTTAATGGTTAAGGTTTATGGTTGATTAATTTAGTTATGAAAAAGCCTCGTTGTGAAACGGGGCTTTTTTTTTGTATTATGCTAACAAGTATCTTTCTGCTTCTATTGCTGCTTGGCAACCCGTGCCTGCCGCACTGATTGCTTGGCGATAAGTGGGGTCTGCACAGTCGCCAGCCACAAACACACCGGGAATCTTTGTCTTTGGTGTGCCGTCTATCTTCTTCAGATAGCCAACCTCATCGGTTTCAAGCCATTCTTTGAATATATCTGTGTTAGGCTTGTGTCCAATAGCCAGGAAGAATCCGTCAATGGCAATATCTACCAGTTGTTCGTCGGGCTCGCCCTTGCGCTTTACCAGATGGGCACCTTCTACACCGTCTTCTCCGAAGAGTCCTATTGTATTATGTTCGAACAGAATCTCGATATTCTCGCGCTCCATCACGCGTTGCTGCATCACTTTTGAGGCGCGCAGGTAGTTCTTGCGTACAATGAGATATACTTTCTTGCAGAGACCGCTCAGGTAGAGAGCATCCTCGCAGGCTGTGTCGCCACCACCTACCACGGCAACTGTTTTCTTGCGATAGAAGAATCCGTCGCAGGTAGCACAGGCGCTAACGCCCATTCCGTTGTATTTGCGCTCATCGTCGAGTCCTAGGTATTTAGCAGAGGCACCAGTGGCGATAATCACGGTGTCGGCTTCAATCTCGTTGTTGGAGTCATCCCATGCCTTATAGGGTGCTTTCGAGAAGTCCACCTTAGTGATGACACCATCGCGGATATCAGTACCAAAACGTTCAGCCTGTTCGCGCAGGTCCATCATCATCTGATTACCGTCCACACCATTGGGATAGCCAGGGAAATTCTCAACCTCTGTGGTCTGTGTGAGCTGACCGCCAGGCTGCATGCCACAATACTCTATGGGGTTCAGATTGGCTCTTGAAGCGTAGATTGCAGCGGTATATCCGGCAGGGCCGCTACCAATAATCAAACATTTTGTTTTCATATTCATTATTTAATGAGTAATTAGTAATTAGTAATTATGATTACTTTGTACGCCTGCAGAAGAATTGGCTATTCGAAAAAAGCGTTGTAATAGGTCTAACCATAATTACTCATTACTAATTCCTAATTACTAATTTTTAATTTATTATAGCAGTTCTTCTATCTGCTTGGCAATATTCTCTATTTTCTCCGTTGGCTCGAAGCGGGCAACGACTTGTCCTTTCTTGTTGATAAGGAATTTGGTGAAATTCCATTTGATATCGGCAGACTCTTTATAGTTAGGATCTGTCTTTGACAGCATGTCGTCGAGGATATGGGCAATGGGGTGGGACATATCCCATCCGGCAAAACCCTTCTGCTCTTGCAGGAACTTATACAGTGGCTCGGCATCATCGCCATTAACCTTTACCTTCTTGAAACGTGGGAATTCTGTACCGAAGTTCAGTTTGCAGAACTCATGAATGCTCTCGTCTGTGCCAGGAGCCTGCTGTCCAAACTGGTTGCAGGGGAAATCCAGGATCTCGAATCCACGACTATGATATTGTTCATACAGTTTCTCTAACTCGTCATACTGAGGTGTAAAACCGCACTTGGTGGCTGTGTTCACGATGAGCAGCACCTCGTTGGCATACTCTTTCAGTGAAACATCCTTGTTTTTTCTGTCTTTGACAGTGAAATCATAAACAGTTTTCATTGTTTCTTTTACTTGTTTTTATGTTAAATGATTGTTTATAGTCCCCATTTTATTGGTGCAAAATTCTTCTCAACCTCGTCCTCTGTTGCATCGGGTAGATTGCAGAAGAAGTCGATGTCTGTCAGAGCCTCCAGCTCGTCAATGCTCATCGCATATTTTTTCAGGTCGTCGGCCGAGTGATCTTTGTTGTCATGTTCCAGCCAGAAGCCAATGGCCTGGTAGGTGGTTTTAGTCTTCATCAGCAGGGCTACGAAGAAATACTTTGGTATGGGCAACACACCACCTATCTTACCCTGTGGGTAGCTGCTGGTCTTGAGCAGCTTGTCGTCGTCGATAGTGCCACCTTTTACAATGTAGAGTGTGTCACATCCGCTACTCCGTCCCCAACTGCGAACTAATCCCTCCAACTGTAACCATGGGCTTTCCTTGCTCCAGTCCTGATCTCCGTTTGCGAGTCTTGGTCCAGCATTAAACATGTGGTATTGTGGTTGCATGTTTGTGTAATAATAGGTCTGCTGGTTTGCCAAGTTTGAATACTGACGATCGGCGCTGGCACAGATATGGCCTCTGTCAAAGCCGGAACCTGAGTAATAACTTCTGGAGTCTGAGACACGAGCGTATGTTGGGAGGTCTGGATCTTCTTTGAAATCGTTTGATCTACCCGACGAACCTGTCTGTCCTTTATGGATACGATAAGCCGTCCATCGTTGGGCCTTCTTCTCCACGTCCCATTCAATAATGATATTTACTCCCTCTTTATCTGTTGTAGAGTGAACCAGTACGATAGTACCGCTACCTTTCAGGTGAGGCATCTCCATACGGGTGGCCTCTTTCACGATATTGGTGGTATTTTGGTTCTTGTTGATGGTGAGGTCATAACTCTTTGAGTCATCGTCTTCACACGATGTCACCACCAGCAGTACAGATAGAATTAAGGGTAGCTTAAGCCAGAGAGCTTTTAGTTTTGTCATGTTTCTTGTTTCTGTAATTAGTCAATGAAGGTGCGTACAAGGCATATGCAACTACCCTGGACGCACCTTCGCGTAAGTGTCATTTCCTAGAAATATCTTACTTCTTCGAAGCCTTACCGTAGCGGCTCATGAACTTATCGACGCGACCAGCGGTGTCCACGAGCTTGCTCTTACCAGTATAGAAGGGGTGAGAGCTGCTTGAGATTTCAACTTTTACCACGGGGTAAGTTTCGCCTTCGAACTCTACAGTGTCGTTAGTCTTTGCAGTAGACTTCGTAAGGAACATATCGCCGTTGGACATGTCCTTGAACACGACGGGGCGATAGTTTTCGGGATGAATTCCTTGTTTCATTTCTTTTTGTATATTTGATAATAAAATAATAATTCTGTGCGCGCAATGCGCCAATCAGGGTGCAAAGGTACGAACTTTTTTTTATTCCTGCAAACTTTTATCTCGTTTTTTGTTTGAAAACCATAGGTTTACAAGTGCGAAAACACTGATTTCCAGGTCAAAAGTCACTGATTTCCAAGTTGAAAGTCACTGATTTCCAAGTTGAAAGTCACTGTTTTTCAAGTTGAAAGTCACTGCTTTTCAGGTTGAAAGTCACTGTTTTTTAAGTTGAAAACTTGTGGTTTGTAAGTATCATCATTGAACATTAAAAGTGGCATACTTAGCACACCTTAATGGCATACTTATCTATCAAAAACGATATAGTTATGAGAACAATATCAGTCAATGCAAATTCAATTTATCCTTCAGCAGCGCAGTAATTGTTTGATACTCTGCGTTTTGTACTGAATGGAGAATTCTATCGCATACTTTAGCTCATAAATATCAGTAAGCGTATCCGTTTTGACGCCTTACGGGCTATAATTAAGTTAGTGTATTCGTTATGCTCCCTTGTACGACCTTAAGAACAAATAGCTATATGAAATCTTCCTTCAGTCTATCGCGTAGAAACACAAAGAGTTACGGCCTCGCTGAAGGATAAATTATATTTTTGATCAAAAAAAGGCTGCAAACCTTGTGGGATGCAGCCTCTTTATTTGGTTTAATGATAACTATTATTCAACGCTTACGAAGTAAGCATTCGTTACTTCAATCTTTGTTTCGTTGGTTGTCTTATTTGTGTAAGAACCACGGTTGCCGATAATGGTAATCTTCTTTCCGTTTTCAATGCCTTTGGCAGTAACAAGTTCTTGGAACTTTTTCTTTTCGCCTCCCTTTTCAGAAAGCACACCGTAAACATAAACAGAACCTGTTTCGTCTTCAAGGTCGAAGTTACCATACTGGTCACCAGCCTTCAGATTCTTTATTGTACCTGTCAACTGATACCAAACCTCAGTGCTTTCTGCTGCTGCAATGAAATTCGCTACAGAAATCTTTGTTGCACCGGTGGTGGGGGTGTCGTCGCCGCCATTACCACTTGCTTTCTTGAGTGATACAAGATAGTTTCCTTTTGCGATTTCTGGAGTTACCTTGTCATTCTTGACGTACTTCTGAAGCTTTCCGTAAACAATCACTTCATCACCGGCAGTCAAAGCATCGATACCGCTGAACTTCTCACCGTTTAATCCGTCACCAGAGTAGACGGTGATTGTGTTACTTTCTGTACCATCCTCTGAAATCAGATAGTTCAGATTGCCAAATTTGTCAAAGTTAGTTTGATTGGTTGTAACCTTCACAACTTTGCCTTTTACGTATACTTCGGCATCGCTATAGCCGTTATCTGCTAATGCGTTGATAGCAGCTAAAGCCTCTGCAATAGTATAAGGATTATCTACAGATGACACCTTGTCGCCGCCAGAATTGTTGCC